>Ga0315273_10001613_pt1 | contig 25813 bp, 40 predicted proteins | sample YL17G02_0_MG_FD_205753 | JGI IMG/M metagenome (GOLD analysis project Ga0315273, IMG submission 205753) | Sediment microbial communities from Yellowstone Lake, YNP, Wyoming, USA - YL17G02_0 | ecosystem: Environmental > Aquatic > Freshwater > Lake > Sediment | place: USA: Wyoming | collected... | reverse complement strand
CATCAGTATTTATTAGAAAATAAATCAAAGGTGGATTATCCTACCGTACATAATACTAAACCAGCTAATGCAGTTGATTCTGCTCCCTATGAAGTAAGTCATATTGATTGGGGACAATTACAATCAGCGTATTATGCAGGATGGGTAATGGCTATTGCAGCGATGCTATATGATATGGATCTTATGAAACATAAGATTCGTTGTGGTATTGATTGGGATAAGGATAATGATGTAGATGATAACTTATCTTTTTGGGATGCTAATCATTTTGAGATTATCCCAAATCCTGGGGAAACATTTAATTATTTTGAAGTATAAATTTAAAATGTAAAAGCTATGCAAGTATTAAATTCAAATTTAAACATTAGTCCGTTAAATTATAATAAGCCTACTCCATTGTGGGTGAAGTATATTGCGGATGTATTATTGCTTATCGCCATGATCGCTGAGGTCTGTCCGGAATTTCCAGGCAAGCAATGGGTTGTCTTTGGTGGCATTGCACTTAAATTCATCTCAAAGTTTATAACAGATCATATTCCTCAGGGATGAAAGATTTATGGAAGAATGGGGTGATTATACTCCTAATCATTGGGGTGCTTTACATTCTCTTTCTAAGGGAGTGTAAACACCCTCCTTCCTGTCCTCCTAAAGGACAGGTATTAATAGCACAAGTAACATGGGATTCAATTCAGGCTTTAGCAAATAAACCACCAATAGTTAGAATAGATACATTTTGGAAAAAGGGACCAACGATTTATGTTCCTTCAACACAACCACCTGTGTCTATACCAGATCCAGTGGATTCCACTATTAATGAATATAAGGATAGTTTAGTTAAGAAAGACATAGATGTTCATTACAATTTTAAAGTAAGAGGAACACTATTAAGTAGAAATTGGGTTTATTCACCGATTATCTTACGTGTCAAGGTAGATAGTATAATTTATGTGCCTCACATAGTAAATGTCCCAACACCTGTGGAAACGGCAGCAAATCGCCTTTATATTTATGGTACAGCAGGAGGGAATAAAAGTTCGTTTTTATTTGGGGGAGGAGCTGACTTTATAACTAAAAAAGAAACAGAAGTAGGTTATATGTATCAACGGTTTGGAAATGAGGGATTTCATTCAGTTAAGGTAGGTGCTAGAATAAGATTTAAAAAGAGATAGGGTTTTTCATGGTGTTTGGTTTTTAGGGTTTTAGGACTCCACCATATCTTTCTGTTCGGTGGAGTCCTTTTTTATTACAATAGGTAGATATTTCCAAACCCAGCGTTGTCTTGTAGGAATTCCATATTGCATAGAATATAGTATTCCACTTTTACTAAATCCAGTTTTTCTACAGGCTTCATGTAAACTTTTAAAAGTGCTTACAAGTGAACCATCTAAACGATATTGTCCTATGGCTTTACAGGAATGTCGGTTTAGTTCAAAGGCTTTATCATTTCTTCCCTCATCAAATCCTACGGCATATATTTGGGCAAGATACCTTCTTAAATCAGGATAACATTCTTCAGGAATAGTTTCTTCAAGTTTTATTGAAAGCATCATTTTCTTTACCGCCGTATGTTGCTCCATTTATAATTTCTTTTACAGTTTTTATATCATCGGGATGAACTAACATAGATATCTTTCCTTTATATTGGGAAGGTTCATTATATACAGTAACTTCAAATTCTGGACCAAATATGGTTTTAAACTTTTCTGTATTATCTACTGCCATCTTTGTCCTTTGATAAATTTAACCTGACTTTAAATATAATTACGCCAATGGCATAACCTGTGACAATCCATAGAAATCCTGTCAAATTTATTCCAGTAAAAGCATACCAGAGAAAGCCCCCTAATGCAGAGAGTGCAAAGAATAAATCAATTTTTTGATTCCAGATAAGTTTTAAAATTTTCATAATACTTGATCTCCTTTAATGTTAATTCCTGTTACTGATATATCACCTGACTTAAAAAGTTCAGTCATGTTTAATAAGGCTTTAGCAATATCATTTACTGCTATAATAGCTTTCTCATCCCAAATTTTTGTATTAAATACATTGTTGGAGATGTTTGTTTTTGGAGCATTTTCTAATTCCTTGATTAGATCAGCTTTGGTCATTCTTTTGTAATTCATCTTTAATTTTTTTAGTAATTGTTTCTAATCTTTTTCTTTTTTAAGTTTACGAAACCAATCTCTAATTTTAATCTTTACCCAAAATAATCTATTTGTTTTCATTTTGAAATAAGTCTTTGGGGGATAGGCTTTCCCCTTCAGTTTCCCGATCTTCTTTTCCATATAATTTATCTGTTAAGGTTTTAATCATTTTTCTACATTTAATTCCTGCTTCCCAGCGAGTAGATCTCCAACCGTGAGCATGAGCAAGTCCACCAGTTTCTGCAAGTTCATCTTGCATTACCTTATTATAAGTAGCCAACCAGGAAATTAGTTCTTGTTGTATTTTTATAGTACGAGCTGTTTTAAAATATAATTTAATTTTCTTTATCATTTACTTTACTCCTTCCTTTTCTTATTGATACATTGAAAATCTTATCGGCATAACTGGTCAATACTTCTTCATGAGTGACTATTATGAATTGAATATTTAATTTTTTACTTATCTCCTTGAGCATTATACTTGCTTTTTCTTGATAATTCTCACTTAAAAATCTAAACGGTTCATCCAATATAATTGTATTTCTTGAATGAGGTTTAGTCATACTCCAACTTGCTATTCTAAGGGCAAATGATGCTACGTCAATTGCCCCTACACCACTTGCTGTAATAGGATCAATCTCATTTCCATCTCTTACAAATATTAAGTCACATTCTGTTTTGTTTCTTCGTTGAACAAAATTTACTTTTAATTCATAAGGATTGGGAAATACAGCTTCAAGAGCAAGAGAAGTAATATCAGATATATTTACCTGTAATTGCTGTTGAGTTTTTAATCCAACTTTACGAACAATCTCCCTGGCTCGTTCATGACGAATTAAAGAACGTTTCTTTTCTTTAAATTGTTCTTGTAAAGCAGACAGGGATGTTTGTATTTGAAGGGCTTGTCCCTTTTGCTGTTCTAATTTATTTCTTAGACTTTTTACGTCCGTCATTTTTAGGATTGTATATGGTAATTTGATAATGTGAAATTCCATTCGGTGTACGAGTAAGGTATCCTGCAAATGTGTCGAGGGGAATAGTTTCCAAATCATTTGCAACATTCATATCTATAAGTACCACATTAGGATTGGACAACATACTAATTAGTGCTAATTTAAATCTACTTTCCTTTTTCATCTTTAATAGTTATTTGAAGTTCTTTCTTTTCCATAAAAGCATCATGTATCAATTGTTGTTCCTTTGTTGTTAAATTTGATTTAATATGAAAAACTATCTCTTTAAGATGTACTTTTGCAATAATTTCACAATCCAATTGTGTTATGATAACAACTGCTTTTATCTTCTTAGACATTATACTTTTCCTCCAATTCTTTTACACCTCTTTCAATCTTCTTCTCAAGAATTGTAACTTGACTTTCCATCTCTTCAAGTTTTTCTTTAGCTTCTTTTAGGGTTTTACACCCCCAATCATCCTTTAGTTGATTCAACAAAGCATTTTTCTGTCCTGTGAGTTCACTGACAGTTTGTTTTGCTTCATCAACTTTTTCTTTTAAATCCAACAATTCTTTTTCTGTCATGATTATGCATATCTGGTTATTACTCTTATTACATATTGATACTCCTCTATCATAGGAGTAAGATTACGAATATGTTGTTCATGTAATTCTATATTTATTTTCCCCTCAAGAAGAGCATCAGATGATTTCTGTCTGGTACGAAGAAGACTATCTAATTCTTGTTGTAACAATTCAAGTGGTTTCATGCTACACGTTTTATAAATTCTTTTGTTTGTTCAGGAGTAATAAAACCAGCATCTCTTAATTCATAAGCATAATCAGACCGTAATAACGGGTGAGCATTTCTTAATAGAATAATAAGGTCCATTGTTGAAACAACTTCTCTGAGACAAGAGTTCCAAGCAATGACACAGAATTCCAATTGTATTCTAATTGGATGTTTTCTTGGCATTTTTGTTCTTCTAAGTTCCATTATTCAAGTGATTTATAAATGATTTGTTTAATATTATCTCTTATATTATTTGTGGCAAAGAAGTTTTCCAAGTTTTGTTCAAAAGATAATTCTGTCATATATTCTCCATTTAGTTTGCTTACAAAGGCATCTATCCTTTTATCTCTTTGCTCTTTAATATCTAAATACTCCCTGCTAATAACCCCTTCTTGCATAGGTAAAGGAATCCATGTAATTGAATTATCTTCTGCATACCATAAAGCCACTCTTGGTTTAAAATTTATCTGATCTGCCGTCTGTCTTGTAATGTTTCCAGGATTAACTAACCTTCTTCCTTTATACTCCGTTGTAAAACTTTGATGATTATCTCCAGTCACAATCAATTTAAATTCTGGATATTTTCTAAGTATTCCCTCAGCCATTCCTCCTTCTGCCCCTGGAAATGGTTTAGATAAATATGTAAGATGATGCCAAACTAAAATAGATAAAGGTAAAGTAGAATGAGCAAATAATCCAGACCAAGGTGTTTGTCCATAATGAACACCATTACAAACTGTTAATTTTTGGGAAATATCTAAATTATGAACTCCACATTTTTCAATTAAATTTAAATTATGTTGAGGTAAATCATGTTGTCCATAAATGGTATAGAATTTTTCAGGTAGATAAATTATTGTCATAGTTAATAACCAAGGAGATGGTTTCCAATGATGAAACATATCTCCAGCATGAATTATAGGACAATCATATTTTTCTTGTAGTCTTTTTATAAACATTACCGTATCCCATTGTTCCTTTTGAAAATCACCTATAAAACAAATTGGGGTATCTTCTCTTAAATGCCAATCACTTGTAAGAATGGCATCAGGCTTCTTATTTATTTTTGTTCTTTCCATTACTTTATTTTGTTACCACAAAAGGGGCATATTTTTACTTTGTCTAATTCAGTTTGAAATTTAGCTTCTAAGGAGTTTGCTATACTTAACTTTGTAATTGTACTATTTATATAAGAAAGTGCCTTATTTAACAGCATTTTATCGGATTTTAATGTATTTAACTCCTCATATAATCCCAATAAATTATTTACAAGTTTTTCTATACTAAGAATGTCTTGTTGGGTTTCTATTTTTGATTTAACATATTCAATTTGGTCTAATATATTATCTAAATTTTTACGTGAGTTTTCTTTTACTTCTTTTTGGTCTCTCCATTCAAAGATATTGTGTAAGGGTTTTTCAAAATCAAGTAAAGGTTTAGAATTATCAATTAATATATCAATATGTTTGATGTTTCTTATTAGTTTATCTAAACTATTTTTATTGAGTATTTTTGATAACCATCTTTTATTTGTCTCTTCTAACACCTCTACATCAATTTCAAACTTCTCAAGGTGAATAAACTTATCTAATTCTTCTTTTAAAGTTTCTACCTGCCCTTCTTGATAATCAATATCAGAAGTTAATTTTCGTATGGCACTATTGATGTTACTTGTAGAGATATCTATCTTGTCAAGTTTAGCAACCTTGTTAAAATGCTCTGCTACCTTACCAGGAGTTTCACTTAATAAGAAAGGACTATCTAATTGATATTGTATGTTGACTTCGTTGAGATTGAGTACCTCAGTAATCTCTTCTGGTACATTACTACCAAAAGCCTTAAATTTGAGACTTCTTTCCCTCCCTGTAAGTTTATAAAGATCCGTCTTACCTTTAATCCGAGAAACTGCATTCTCTTCTGTTTTAATAGTAACTGAGGTTTCTCCTTCCCACCAGGATCGTATTGCATTACCAGAAGGTCTATTTCTGGAAATCCAATGGATAGCCCTAATGATTGCCGATTTACCTGAATCTGTGCTTCCCACAATAATATTGACTCCAGAGTGGAATTCCATGTTTGTGTCTGCATGACTTTGAAAATTAGTTATATGTAAAGATTCTATCATTTGTAATCGTGTTTTGCAAGTTCTAACAACCATAAGGCATCTGCCTCATTATCATTTTTACCAGGATAACCTAACTTCTCCCGAGCACATTGTATCATTAATGGTTTACCACAATTTCCTTTTCCTGTAGCAAACTTCTTAATTTCTTGACTAGAATATGCCCTATATTCAATTTTATGGTCTTCACAAATAACTTTAATTTGTCCCTGTATTTCAGATTGGACAATAACAGCGTTGACATGTTGACCACCCGACCGTTCAAATACAACCAAATTTATATGTTCAGTGGTAAGTATTTCATTTAGCTTAGAACGTAGACGAATTAATCTCATACCAATACTTTCATCACGTTTAGGTGTTAAATCCCACACACCATATAAATCTCGACTTATTGCATACCCACAATGTGTTGCAGGATCTAATGCAAGTATTCGTAAATTAGGTACTTTTCTTCTTGTGCGTTCCATTTATCTATTGTGTATTAAATTATGACCATTAAAATATTCTAATATTTTCCTTCTTAACATTCTTAATTCATCATCTGTAAGTATGTCATGTTTAAAGATAAAGGGATGCTCAAGTTCATTTCCATACAATCCTTTTGACATTGTATATTTACTCCAATCTTGTTCCATTATTTCAATCCCATATTTACTTGGATTATTGTAGATATCAGAACCAGGCATTGGAACAAAGGTAGAGAGATCAACTGCGGAAGGTTTAGTTTCTTCAATAAACTTAATTATATTATCTGCAATATTAATATCTTGTCCAGGTAAACCAATCATAAAAAACAATCTAGTTTTAAGACCAACAGAATGAGCATTTTTAATTGCTTGTATCATTTGTTCTGTTGTAATGTCTTTATTTGTCATTTTTAATATCTTATCTTCAAGAGTTTCAATACCGTATGCTATCTCATAACAACCAGCATCTTTCATTATTTGTAAAATATCAGGTTCTGATTGATCTACTCTGGTGGTACATCTCCAAGTAACATTTAAAGGTTTTATTTTTTCACAAAGTTCCGTTATCCATGATCTTTTTAATGTCATAGTATCATCTTGAAAACGAAAATGTTTTACATTATATCTTTCAATTAAATATTTAATTTCAGATATAATATTATCTGGACTTCTAAACCTAACTTTTCTTTCCCACATTACCTTAGAAGAACAAAATGCACAATTATATGGACATCCCCTGCTTCCTATTATGGAGGTTGCTCTTTCCCCCATAATGGTAGAAGTACAACTAATAATGGAAGGTTCAGGAAGTAGATGCCTAGCAGGAAATGGAATTGTATTTATATCTTCTATTCGATCTATTTGAGTGGGACAGGTATAAAATCTTCTATCCTTTCCATTCTTTAAATCATATATGAGTTCTAGAATAGCCATTTCCCCTTCTCCTCTTATCACTTTATCAAAGATAGGATCTATGGTAGATGGAGTTGCTGTACAATGTACTCCCCCCAAGATAATAATACTATCAGAATTCAAAAACTTAATTTCTTTGGCTATGTCTACTGCATAAGGATATTCTGGTGTCGTTGCAGTTATCCCATATATTTCTCCATAGTGAATTTTATAATTCCAATACTCTTTGTCTACATTCCTTAAGTCTGTGACAAATACCCTATGCCCATGTTGTTCTAACCATGAAGCAATATATAATATTCCTAATGGAGTATTTCTTTTCTGATCCCCAAGGAAAGGACTAGGTGGTATAATTAAACTAACTATCATCTTTTTGATTTACGGTGACTATCAAACTCCCTTTCAATTTTATTCCAAAGTAATATAACTTCTTGTTTTAATTCTTCTTCACGATCATCCTCCTCAATTTTTTTAATGGATATTTCCATACTCTTATCCAAGGATTCTTCATTAATAGTGTAGACAGATCCTTTTGAGTAGTCTTTTATAAACTGAAGATTTTGTCTAATATCATCAACTCCATAGTCAAAGATTATAGTTACAGGTGCAGTACGAAAAGGTTTCCATATAGAATTTTTAAATACTTCAACTTCTATGTCCACTCCAATAATTCTACTAACTGTCTTACCATGAAATATTTTTTCTTTTTTAATCCTTCTGGTAATTTTAGTCATTAATCTTAGACTTGCATAAAAGCCTATGGCTAAACCCCCTGGAGAGGAATACTTTTGCCCCCACTTGCCTGCATCAATATTTTCACGGACTTGATTACTACAAACCATAAGGTAATTTTTCTCAGGTAATATACGACAAGTCCTTCTTAATTCTTCACTAAATTCTTTGGGTCTCCTCATACCCATTTTATCTCCCTCCTCCTTTTCCATTTCCTGATCAGTAGAAAGGGCAGCAAGGGAATCAGCCATAATGCCATGAATTGTATTCTTCCCTCCTTCTGGTTCCCATTTTCTAACTGCCCTAAATACCTGAGGAATAGTATTGGGACGTGAATAGTTATCATCCGTAATATCTAATCCAAACATTTTAGCAAAGGGTTTATTTAATCTGGCCTCAGGATCATAAAACATTAAGTCCCCACCTTTTCTTTGAATGTCCCCTGCGATTTCAGATAGGAATACGGTTTTCCCACTTCCACTTGGTCCGAATATTTCAACAAGGATCCCACAAGGCAAACCACCTCCCCTGACTCTCCCTCCACTAATCGCCAAGTCAAGGAGCGTTGAACCAGTTGATATGTTGTTTCCGAAGAACTTCCCATCCAGTTCTTTAATGTTATCTTTTCCACTGTTGGCTACCTTCCTTTTTATCTGATCATTCAGGGAAGTTGGTTTCTTTGTTCTTTCCATTATCTTTTCTTTCTTTTAGCTTCGAGACATTCGTCCCAGATTTCACAATCGGCACATTCATCATACTTTTCAGTATCTACACCAAATTTATATCCCTCAGGACATTTATTTTTCTTAGTTGGTTTTTCTTCCTCTTCTTCCTCTTCTTCAACTATCTTTTTTGGTTTTCTTTTCATTGGAGGTTTTTCATCCTCATCTTCCTCATCCTCTTCTTCTGTTTCATCCTTAATTGATTTCTTTTTACGAGCAGGTTTTTCTTCCTCATCCTCATCCTCTTCTTCCTCATCCTTAGCTTCCCTTAATTTACCTCCAGTTTCTTCCTCTTCCTCCTCAAAGAATTTAGCACGTAGTTCATCATAGGAAAGAATAATAAGCATTTCATCAAGATTAGGACTATCCTCCAAATCATCCCAACTATATTGTTCTTCTCTTTCCACGAAATCAATTCTTTCTGCAACAGGAAAAGGTTGACCTCCTGCTATTGTTTTTTCTTCAAATCTTACCTTTAAAGTTTCCCCTTCATCAAGAGATGGGAAAATCTCATGCTCCTCATTCTCTTCTAATTCTTGAGTTAGAAGGTCTTGAAAGTTATACGTTGAGATATCAAAGATGTGATAATCATCTTCAAACTTTTTACTTTTCTTAGGTCTTAGTAAATACAAGGATCTTGATGATGCTTTCATTGTATCAAGTTCCTCCCTCTCTGCTCCTTCTTTTGCTCTCTTTGCCTTATATTCACATATAGGACACCTTTTACCAATACTTGTTAAACAAACTACCACATCATTGGATGCCCCGACATTACGATGTATTTTAAAAGGTCGTTTCCACCAAGGATCTCCTACAAGAGCCGTTCCTTTATCAACATTTTTATCAGGATGTTTTGAATCTGATACCACATAGGGTATAATATCAAAATAAACACTCCCTTTCATTTCTGGGCTAAATATATTTACTCCTTTTGGAAGGGATAAATACCCATAGGATGAAGAGGCTCTTTTTTGACTCTTAGCATTGTCAGCGACTTTGCCTTTGAAACTAAAATTACTTTTTCTCTTCTGTACCATTTTTCTCTTTTTTAGAATTAATATAATCAACAAACTTCTTACCCAAATGTAAGTCAAGTTCTTTTAACCATGCTTTCATTTGCAATCTACTTCCAATATACATGAGTAAAAGGAAGACAATTCCTATACAAAGTAAATCTATCCACATTATTTTGATCTTTTAAGGTGTGTAGCAATACCTCCATCTACTTTCTTTTGCTTTTCTTTTCGTTCCCAATTCAAGTCTCTTGGTACTTTCGGACCAGCAAAATATTGTTGTGCATGAAGTCTTACTAAATTTTCTAATGCGTTCTTTCTTGTATAGCTAATTTCATTTTTAGCCACCTCAGCCATATCCAAGTTATATTGTGCTTGAATCCATTCTTCTTTAGCCTCTTTATGTCGTTTAGAGTTCCTGTAAAATGCTTCGATGTCAGCCGCGTTGGGTTTTTCCTTACTACAATATTTAACAGGGTCTCCATTAGCCTGTGCTATTAGCTCTGCCCTAATGACTTTAATTTTTTCCTCAGCCTCAGTAAACAATTTTTTACATCGTGCCCAGTGCCTGCCATACCTCATAGCAAGATTGGCTTGATCTAACCACTCCACATCAAGAGCAGTATCATCAATTTGAATATCAATCTGATAATTTAGTTCCATTTTTATGTCATATTATTTATTACTACTAATCTATCTTCTAACCATTTAATATATTCCTTTTCTGAGGCTCTTGCAGAAAGTGGAATTTTTTCATCTATTAATAAGGGTTGATACTTTCCTGTTTCCTGATGAAATAAAATGTGTAAATCAATTTTTGTCATATTATTTGGTTTTAATTATTGAATAACAAGCATATACTAATTGTGGAAATCCTGAATCATAAAATGGACTGATAAATTCTTCTAATACAACTCCCGCTTGATAATTATCCGTTTTTAATAATACCGCTTGACAATACCCCAATACAATCCTTCTAATTGTTTCAGCCTCTTGTTCTTTTAACCCTGCCAATATTTTATTTATTACCTTCCACGGTGATTTATTTAACAGAGCTCTACATAATTCAATAGCTTGTGAATATTCAAACTGTGCTTGTTCAGCAACTTTTAATCTCTCTTCCTCTGGAGCATTTAATACCTGTTCAAGTATTTGTAATGCGTTCCTTGGTAAACCTGTGCTGTCCCTTATAATTATATCATATACTTCTTGCTCAAGTTCATCTCCTTCCTTTGAAACTACATCTTTTAATAAAGAAAGCATCTCTTCCTCTGACAAAGGTTTTACTTGGAATTGACTACACCTACCTTTTATAGTGGCAATTAGTTTCTGGGGTTCAGTAGTACATAGGACGAAATATACTTGATCTGGTGTATCCTCCAATATTTTTAATAGTGCATTCTGTGCATCCCCTGTCAGTTTATGACACTCATCAATTATCCAAAATGTACATTTACTTTCAACTGGCATATACTGACTTTTTTGTATGACATCCCGTATTGTGTCAATCCCTCTAAAGTCAGCAGAGTTTATTTCTCGTATATCAATTCCTGTACTCCCCAGTCTATTCGCCATTATTCTGGCTATGGTAGTTTTACCACAACCAGTAGGTCCATGAAGTAAAAAGGTACGTGGACAGTCTTCCTGTTGAAGTAAAGCACCCAAAGTTTTAATTAGATTTATATTACCTCTAATCCGTTCTAATCTCCTTGGTCTGTATTTTAGGTATAGGCTCATAATGGTTTTATATATTATACAAAAATTATTTGGTTCTAATTAACTAAAGAAATATCTAAATTCATACTTCTCTTTCTCTGCCCAACTACCATCTATTGGACATAATTCTATTTCTATATCAAGTGGAACAATTATCCAAGGCCAGGTTTTCTGTATATCTTGACATGTAATTTTATAAACAAGTTTGACAACCTCTTCCAATTCTCTTGGGTCAATATCTATTATGATAGAGTCATGTACTTGACCTACAATTTTGGAATTCATTTCTTTTCTTTCTAACCTCTTATCTAACTCAATAAAACTCCACAATAAACAATGAAATGCAGATCCTTGTACGGGATAGTTAATTACATCATTTCTACTCATAATTCCACTACATCTAAATCCTGTATGCATTATAAGGTATCCTTTTTTCTTGTACTCTCTCCACCAAGTTTCTTTCCACTTAGCATACTCAGGGAACCTCCTACCCCAAAAATCCTTTTCTATCTTTTGTACATGGTCAACAAACTTTGGAAATGATTTAATTCCCTTTTTAATAAAATGATCAGCTAAATGTCCTTCAGGCATGTCTATTCCCTGTCCAGGTTTCCATACACCCCTGCCTAATTTACCCCACGAGCAAGCCATACTCTCAGCACAATTTTTATAATAGTCCCCGTAGAACTCTGGAAAGACAAATCCGTTTTTGACAGCTTGTCTTAATACATTATGTGATGGAAGATCCTTATTAAATTTATCTATGATAAATATCTGTTTTGCCATATCCGTATGCATATCTGAGGCAGGATTGTTTATATAGGCTAACATAGTCTTATCCTTATGATAACAGGCAGCAATACGTACTTCAAGCCCCGAATAATCTAATTCTAATAACTGATGCCCAGGACGGGGACAAAGTGCTCTCCGAACAATCATCATTGCTTCCTCATCACGTTTAGGAATATTCTGGAAATTAGGACTATCAGAACTTGAACGATATGTTTTAACTAAATGTAGATTGAAAAAAGGATGTATATATCCATCAACTTGTTCTCTTATAAATCCATCCAGGTAAGTATCACGTATTTTTTTAAGTTTACGAATTTGTAGTAAGTCACTTAATTCAGGGATGTCCATCTTTCGCAGGGCTTCTTCATCCGTAGCACCCTGTCCTGAGACAGTTTCCTTTTCTATTTGAATCCCTTTAATTTTATAAAGGAAATTAGCCAATTGTACATTAGAATGAATGTTGACTTTTCCCTTAACAGTATGTTGCCAATGTCTAAAGAATTTGGTTTTACTAAAATTGGCTTCTAACTTTTCAATAGTTCTTGTTAGATGTTTCATTTTAAGAGTAACATACTCCATATCAATACGAATCCCTTGCTGTTCAGCATGGGCGAAGGCTAATACTCCTTCGTGAAGGAGTTTATAAGCATTCATTATTTCTGGTTCATAGTACATAGTAAAAAGGTAATAAATTCATTCGTTGTCTATTTGCAAGTCTCAATTCATTTATGCTATCTAATCCACAATATTTACATAATACCTCCTTACCATTTGGTGTTTTTAATAAGTCAAGCATCTTATTTAATGAATTAGCATTTATATTATCTACTGCTTTCATGTAAGGATCTACATCACTGGAGTAATCAACAACTCCAAATTGTACATAGACTTGAAACTTTAATCCACAAATCCCAGGTCTATTATCAAACAAATGAGTTGCTAGCATTGTATCCCATTCCCAACCTTGTACGTCAACTCCCAGTCTTACTTTACTCCAACAATGTTCATACTTCATATTTTGAGCAACTTTTTTTAACTCTGGGTTTATTAAATATTGTATGAATGGCTCCCTTTCTTTTCTTGTCTTTGGCATTAAAAACACATACGCATGGTTTTCTGTATCAGCTATTGAAACACAAATAATTCTATGTCCTACGGCGTGAGGCTTTAATCCAGTTGTTTCATAATCAAAAGCACTCTCATATTTTATTTTCTTTAATACTGATAGGTCTTCTATAATTTCAATTACAGGTTCAACATAAACAGGAAAGGGAATCTTTGCCATACCAAACGCTTCCTTTAAATCCTGTTTCCAAATAACATTTTCAATAGGTTCACCTTTATAGTTAGAAATACTATTAGCCCTTTCAATATAACTGGGATGAAATGTAGGGCATAACCAAGTCTTGAAGTCTTGATCAGGAATAGTAAATCCTCTCCACTTTGTAATCCCACCCAAGTCCTTTTTCCATCTATGTCCAATAAGGCTATATAAGGGGGCATTTCCTAATAAAAGTATTACCTTGGGTTTGTATTCCTCTATTATACTGAATACTCTCTTACGGCAGCAATCGATCTCTACATTGGAAGGAGCTCTATTATGACCTTGCTTATCTTTTGGTCGACAGTTTACTGAATTTATATTTAAACAATCCTCAAACAAATCAACATCTAAGTCTTCATAGGTTTGTTGTAGCATTCTTCCCATCTTACCCTGCCAAGGTTTTCCATTCCTATCCTCATATTCCCCAGGAGCCTCACCAATATTAAGTATCTTCTTTTTGAAGTTACCATAAGGTTCCATTTTTGGGGAGTCACAATCCTTGTATAATCCGCAGGAGACACATGATTGAGATTTACCTGCAGGTCGGGACTTTGATTCCGTTTCTTTCTTTGTAAAAAACCCTTCTATCATTTCTTGGGATGTCTTAGTGTTGTGACATAATACCACCTTTCACCTTTAAAGGTAAGTTTATCTTCAGTATATTTAAATGTGCTTGTCTCTTCCAATATACTTTTTAACAGGTATGGGGTTACATCAATCTTAACAGGTGTACTTGTAAATCGCATGTCTGCCTCCTCTTTAAACCAACCTGTGTCGGATTGGGATGTCATACAAAAAAGTCCTTTCTCAAAAGAAAGTGTAATTGACTCATCAAGTAAATGATCCCTCTTTGCAAATACCTGTGCCCTTGCTAATATTTCATTAGTTATTTTTGGAAGCCTAACTAAAATACCATCCTCATTAAACCAGGATCCTGTTGTAGGATATCTATCCCCTAAAAGGATACGACAGTGAATAATTGTTCTTGCTGGTGTTTTAAAATGAATCCATCCTTTTCCTTCAGCCATCTGAATTGGTTTCATTTTTACTACCTCAACTGCGGATTTTGCTGGTAACAGAAAAGTATCTACTGGTAATTTCTCTCCTAATTCACAACGGGCTATCCTATAACCATCAGAACCTTCAATAAATCCCGCCTTATTTATATGACAAGCCGTTAAAATAGGACGACTTAAATCTTTCCCACAAATTGTCATTACAAAAGCAAGGTCTGTTAGAAAGTGTTCGGGTAGATCATACCATTCCCCCTTTTCAGTAACCCCTTCCTCCAAAGGAAGTTTAATTTCCTTTTGTAGAAGTAATCCTGCCTTAGCCTTTTCAGATGTTAGAATAATTTCATTGTCTTTTAATTCTAATTCAATCTCTTCCTTTTTAATTTTGGTTAAAAACTTATAAAGATTCTCTGCTAAAATGGCTCCTTCTAATTCTAGGCCTTTTACAGGATGTGAAACACTAATCTCATCATTATAAGTAACCACCCTTCCCTTTATAAAAGCAAAGGATGTTGATTGTTCAATTTGCTCTTTACTGGCAAGTCCTGGCTTGACAATTTCAAGTGCTTTTTGTAGTTGTGCTTTATTAACTTTCATATTTATTATTTTTATTGAAGAAATATAACTCTTTCTTTAATTCTTCTACCAAACAATCTTTAATACTATGAATCTTTCCTTTTTGAAAACCATTCTTAACACGTAATCTATCTAATGTTTTTTTATCCTTCCGATAGGTTAAATCATATTGATCAAATGGTATAGAACGATATTTACCCAACCAAAACATTCCTGTTTTTGTCATAATTAAGAATGTCAAATCTAATGCATAAAACTTATCTAATATTGCTTTTATACGAGCCTGAGGATGGGCATTAGTCATTAGCATTTGAGCAACAATCGTTCTTAAATTATACCTTGGTAAATTTCTTATTGCTTTTAAATCTTCCCTCACAAATGGTTTTACAACAAGTTTTGTCTTTGGCCTACCTTGCTTCCAAATCTCAAGAAACCACCCTGCTTCAGCACCATATAACAATTGTCTTGCACTTGTTCTTGCGGGTGAATAGCTTTCATAATCTTTCTTAGCATGTTTTTTATCTACCTCCTTTGCTAGAACTAACTTTCCATCAAATCCATACTTTTGTAGGGTAGGGATCATAAAAGTTTCAACATCTTCCTTTAAAGTCTGTACTCCTGACTTAAGAACTCTTTTTGACCTTTGTAGAGTAAAGAGTGGAAGAATAATTTCTTTTACCTTTGTCCTTTTCATTTTATATACTCTTTAATTAATTTATTAATAGGATCAGTTAAATAAGCATAACTTATTAGAATATCAAGTTTAGGAGAAATCATATTAAATATGTTTAAGTGAGTTGTAGTTGAAACTCCCATATACATTATTGTCTTTGGATGATTGTTTATCTCTTCTTCATAAGCATCATTTTTATCCACGAAGGGTCTTGGATAGATGGGTAACCTTTTTCTAAGGTGTGTCCACATTGTTAGGTTCCACCTCATCCTTTCTTCCCAACTGTTTGCTAACGTTCTTGTTTTTATATTTGCAGGCTTTATTAAGTCAAACATAGGAACTGGTTTCCTTTCATTTTCTCCTTGTTTTCCTCTCCTATCTTTTTTTACTTGATAGGCTATTTCCCCTATTTTAAATCCATACTTTTCAAACAATTTATAGTAAACTCCTTTACTCCTTTCTGGCAGACTTGGAAAACTATTTGCCATATCTACTTTGTGGTCCCCTTGATCAGATATTTTACTGATCCCAAGTTTAAAATAATGAGGAGTACCATCATTATCCAATCTGGGTAGTAATACACTACCCCATACCGCAGAAATAACTGGAGTGAAACTATCAACGGAATACCATGGATAACGAATCATAATATCAACAGCCGTTAATCCTAATCCATGTACTTTTACGGTGGGTATCCCTTCTTTGTTTGTAAGATACGTTTTCCATATATGACTTAATCCAAGTAATCGTTGAGTTGTCTCAAGATTGGCAATTGCTCCTAAGCCAATATAATCAGTTTCACGTAAATACTTCCTGAGGAAAACTTCATTAGTTCCTATGTGATAAATAGGGACAGTATCTACTCCTTTACTTTGAAGATATTTCCAATTGGTATAACTTTTTTTAGCATTACCTATTGAATCAAGGTTAAAGCACATATCATACTCATTACCATGCTCTTTTACGTATTCGGCATAGTCATCAATGTCAATCTTTTTACCTTTCCTATGTGCAGTGTATGCACCGGAATCTAAAATTACTTTTGGTTTTTTCATGATGTCATATACATATATATATTTTGATAAAAATAATCGGGATGAACTTTTAACTCTGGAACAGATAGTTTATTGTGTAGAGCTTTTATTATTATTTGAATAAGTTCTCCAATCGTATTATATAAATATTCTTTAGGTAATAGTTCAGGATAACTAAAATGATTCGGGGCAATAGGAATACAATCATTAAGTACTGCATCAACAACCTGATATCCGTAAGTCTCTTCCTTTGAAGTAATTAATAATACTTTTGCAGAAGCCAAAAAGGAATAATATTCTTCCCAAGTTTGAACATCTGGTCTAACTATTTGGGTATTAAATGCTTTTTCTACTTCTTTTTCAATATGTAAAGTCCTTTTTTGTACTGAATTTCTTGCTACACTTATTATTGGATATTCTTTATTTGCTGTGGGTACAGGGATAGGAAAGGGAGGATTAGGAAACCCTTGAACAATAACATTCCCCCAATTTAATTTATGCTTATGATATTCTGTTGCTACAAATATAGCATCAAATAGTTTTGCTTGATTAGTTTCAATAGGAAACTTAATTTTCTTATCTTTTGCATAATAATCATGTGCATTTTTACTTGTAGCATGACAAATAGCAAAACATCGGTTAGGGCGTTTATGAAATAAAATATTGGCAAACAATCCTGGGAAACTTAAATCACATAGCAACAGAATATCATCCTTTTTCAATTGCATTTCATTGTAAATTTGTATTTGTAGTAATTCAAATGCTATTGAGGCTTCAACAGGGGCAAAACTATTACCAAGGTCTTCTATCGTATAATGAGCCTCCCCACCAAGTACAATGATTTCATTAAAGTAGAAACTAAACTCCTCAGGGAATCTATCAAACCACCATTCCTGATATCTCAGTTTAGTAGGATATTGTGGTACTAATATTAGTCTACTCATAACAACCAGGCATTATACCCTTCAAACAAAAAGTATTTATGTTCATACTCCCACAATTTGCTTTTATTATTGTACAAAGCATATAGACAATCTCTCTTTTTGTCAGCCTCTTTCACCTCATGAATGTATGGGGCTAACATATTTGTTGTATAAAAAATAACAGGCAGACCGGCTCGCAAAAGGCGTTCCCCGTCGGAACCTAATTCCCTGTGTAATGGATGCGTTTCATATATAGGATCTGGAAACAGATAGACATATTTATCTGAATATTTATGATCAGCAATCAACTGCCTTCCAAATTTAAAATGTTCACTTGAATCGCTTGCCTCTATTAATGCAGGTTTATTTGGAAATAAAACTTTTGCTACTTGATATCTGGCTAATTTAGCGTAGCACCCAATTACCTCATCATCTGCATGGGGTGCTATAATTATAAATTTTGTCATACTCCTGTACTCATATTAAGTAAACCGTAAAACTCTATCCTACAGGATTCATGATTCATAAAGTCACCGTACAAAGAAGAGATAAAACATTTATCAACATAGAAAACAACTGCTACACCTTCTGCGGTGTCATAAGAATCATTTAGATAATCCGTCATGGCTCCTGCTAAATTACGAAGTGTTTGGATATTGTTCACCCAATTCTTCTTTTTAAACTTCTTCATAAACTTAACAACCTTTTTGTCAAGGTTTGTTAAATCTTGGTCGGCAATTAAACCAACATAGATTGGAAATCCCCAATGAGTGTACTTGCGTATCACTAATGGACTGTGCTGTTTGTCTACTAATTTAGTAAACGTCTTGTCTTTACTCTTTTTCATAACCGCTAAATACTTTATCATCATTAATATTAAAAACTTTTGCCAATGTTTTTATTGTTTCTTTAGACATACCAAGTAAAGGAGCTTCAACTGTAATTTTAAGACTTCCATTAATCTCAAGTAATTCATTTAGTTTAAAAATCCACTCCTGGTAACAATCTGGGAAGAGTTTTTCTCTATCCTCATAATTAGCACCATACCAAATTGTAAGTATTTCTTTACTCTCTGCAATACTTGCTGCGATAGAAAGAAACATAAGATTTCTTGCTGGTACATGATGTATATTGACTCCTTCATATGTTTTCTTTTCATCCGTAAGGTTTGAGGCAATTGGTAAACTTAGCTTAATTATCTCGTAAGGAATATTTCTCTTTAAACAAAACTCCTTTGCATATTCTAATTCTATAATATGCTTTTGTCCGTAGTCAAATAGTAAACATAGAATATTAGCGTCCATGTTCATTGCCAATTGTACAAGCAAAGTGCTATCGTATCCCCCACTAAAGAGGATAAGTAAATCATACTTTTTATTCATATTATCTCATGAACCAGTCCCTTTCTGGTAGATAGTTATTTATTTTTTCACCACATTGTGGCATTCTTAATCTCTTGTAATTGAATTCCTCTACCAGTTTAAAACGATAACCAACCCTTTGATGATACTCTGGTCCGAAGTTTATTCTTTCTTCTAATTCAAATCCAAATAGTCTTACATATCGTATAAAGGAGTCAGGATGAACTGTTTGTGGTAACGGCATTGTGGAAAATGTAACCACATCAACAATTAAATACCCCCCTCTAAATAAAACCCGATTAAAATTTATAAGAGTTTCAGGCAGGCTTCTTACAAAGCAAAGCACTCCCCAACATATAACGACGTCTTGTAATACCAAATCTTCTGGTACTGCCTCACACCATCCTTCAATTGTATTTTCTGTCACCCTTTGAGGACACGGTTCTAAATTAATAATTAATGAATTGGGTGGGAATATAACTTTTAAATCAGCCTGCCCAGCACCAACATTTAATACATGAAGTTCATCCGGGGATTTATCTGTCATAATATCCTTTGTAGAAATTAATCTTTCCAATTCTTTACCCCCAGAAACAAATCCATCATAGATATCATTGTTTTGTAATTTATCATCAAATTCATCTTCTATGATGGATAAGTTGAACAATTCGATAGTTTCTTCGTCGTAACTTTTCATTTTATTTTTCTATTAGACCATTTATTTTCATCGATATGTTTTCCAGCGTGCTGAGAAAAAACTTTCTTACCCAACTCACGATCATTTCTTTCCCAGTAATTATACATCCAAGGATATGACCAAGCACATCCAGGACAGCGCATTGCATCTTCCCAAACAGCCCACTTCCAATCAAGTAATCTTTTAGGTAAATCAAAGATAGATAATTTAGAAGTCTCTTCCCCCCTTCTATAACCACAACATCTTAACTTCCCATCGGAATCAACAGTTGGTCCACCATAAGGATTACCGTGGCAGTGCCATCCCATATTAAGTAATAAGGAAGGGGGTTGGGCAATAAATTCTGGATTCTGTAATAAATTACCCGGTAGGTTTCTTACTTGATACATTATCCTTGTAACATCAATATAATCATCCTTTGTAAACAACAAATCGGCAATCTCTTCCTTCTTTGGAAAGAAATCATACTTACCATCTCTATTCCAATGTATAAAATTAATCCCTACAAAGACTCCTATTTGAGATAAGGACTTCACAAGAGCCAAGACGTATGGTAAATTCTTTTTATGAATGGTAATAGTACCTTGCGTGTCAACCTCTGGGTAAAATTGTTTAATCCATTTAAAACCCCACCAAGCTGATTTAGATTTAGCATAGGAATCATCATCAATTAATAATCCCTCGATAATGGGATAATCAATTCCACAGGATAAATTATCAATAACTCCTGAGTCAAATAATTCATATTTATGTTTACTAAATATTGGTTCTGGGCAAGTGGTGTAAAGGGCGTAAGGAATTTTATTATCTTTAAATATATCAATTAAACCTGTACCTAACAACCATGTTTCGTTACCAAGTACAAGATTAAAATCCACATTAAGTTCATGTAATATACGAAAGGCTTCCTTCCACCCTCGCACGTCTAACTGTTTACCAATACCTACCGCTTCACGTAGGGCACAATATTCACAATGTCTTGGACAGCCACGTGTTAGATATGTTAGTGAATTAATCATAGTTTAAGTAGGTGTAATAATTCAGACCTCATAGCAGTATCCTGTAGAAACTCTCCTTTCATTGAAGAAGTTACCATTGTTGAATCTTGTTTACCTACTCCTCGCATACGCATACAAAGATGTGATGCTTCAATGATACATGCTGCTGCCTTTGGTTGTAGATATTGCATAAGTGCGTCGGTTACTTGTTCACCAATTCGTTCTTGTATTTGTAAACGTCTTGCATAAATATCAACAAGTCGTGCAAGTTTGGATAATCCTATTACTTTTTTATCTGGTAGATATGCTACATGAGCTCTTCCAATAAAAGGTAACATATGATGCTCACAAATAGAATACATTTCTATATTTTTACATATCACTATTTGACAATAATCGTGAACATCTGTAAAAATAGTGAAGATGCTGGATACGTCTTTACCATACCCAGCATATAATTCACTCCAGGATTTTACGACTCTACTGGGAGTATCCTTAAGACCTTCTCGCTCAGGATCCTCTCCCAGTTGTCGTAAAATTGATTGAATGAGTGTCTCACTCAATTCCATCCTCTTTCATTTTGAGTTTTCCAAGGAACTTAGCGTCCTTACTGAGCCGGAATTTTGTGTGTGCTTTAATTGTAGACAGAGTTGTTTTCACACCACGTTTCTTGGCTTCTTTGCTTATTACAGCAAATATTTCTTCCCAAGTTCCTCCTTCTTTAACAGTTTCATCCATAAACTGTGCCATCGAACCCTCTTTCTTAAAACTGGGTTTTACACCTTTTGGAGGACCACCGGCTCTTTTCTTCTTAGGAGTTTCTTCCTCATCTTCATCTTCATCTTCCTTAGAATTCACTTTTTTCTTAGCAATGTTTTTCTTGTGAAGTTTTTCAGGAATATCCTCCTCTTCTTCTTCCTCAAGAATAGCCAGCATGTCATCTCTTAGATCATCAGCCTTCTTGTAGGAGGCTAAATCAGCCTTAAGGGTTTTAAACTCTTTGTTTTCTTTAACAAGAATTTTTAAGTCAGCTAGTTTCTCTGCGTCTTCAACTTGCGCTTTGAGATCCTTTTCTTCCTCATCTTCTGGTTCACCCTCATCCTCATCCTCATCCTCATCTTCTGGTTCACCCTCATCCTCATCCTCTTCTTCCTCCACAGGAGGTTTTGCTTTTCCAACTTTTCCTTTCTTAGGAGTAGGAGGAACAAGTTCATCAATAACTGCTTGAGTAACTTCAGAGATGTCATCATCAGGGGTAAGAAGTGATGCTGCCTCTTTAATAGCCTCGATGAGGACTTTTACACTTGCTTTGATGTCAATTGCTTGCTCATCTCCTGTCTCAAACAATACGGAATTCAATTCTGCTGCGGCTTTACGCAACTGCTTTTCGTTTGCCATAAAATTCAAATTTTAAATTAAACAATAAAAATATAATACGCATATTATACAAAAATTATTTGGTTCACGCCCGTTACACCCCAATGCGCTTATCCCAAAGCACAATATGTTCCCTTGAACAATACCTAACTCCTTGTTCCACGGCTATTTTTAGAACTGCCTCACGATTTGATTCTAATTCAATTCTTGTTGTTCCTAATGGCATTAATATAATCTGTTCTTTTTTAATCAATTTATTAAAAAGATAATAATTATCAATTTCATCCCATTCATCTTCAATAGATACAACGAACTTAAACCATGAATTTTGTAACCCTGCCAATTTTTTAATTATTTGTTCTCGATATCTAATCTCAATAGGGACTCCACTTTCTGCAAGTTTAGGTGAGTTATTCCAACAATTAACAAAGGGAATTAAATTATCACTTGGTAAAAGAGTACATTCATTTTCAATTTCAACAAAGGGAAGAAAGTTAAAAGTTTTATTAAACATGATAAGAAACTTTTTAATCTTATCTTGCTGTAATAAAGGACTCCCCCCTGTGAAAACCAGATGTTGACCATGTTTTAATTGATAAAGAATATCATGTGCTAGCATTAATTCATTTATCTCATAAAAGGAATAAGGGCTCCCATACCTCCATACTTCTGTAGTATCACAATAGGAACAATTCATTGTACAATTCTGCAATCTTATAAATGCTGCAGGATGCCCAAGATATATTCCTTCCCCTTGGATAGTATCATAATAGAATTCAGAGATGTTAAGATAGTTCCCTCCCTCCTTATGAAAGACTTTTCTAATCTTATAGTCTTCCGCTGATATAATTTGTTTAACATTCATATCTAGCACTTGTTTTAGGAGTTTCACTTACTTCTACTGCAACAAGTGTTGGGAACTCACCACAAAACAAGGTAAAGAGTAGCCTTGCTATATTTTCAGCAGTAGGATTTCTTGCCATATGATCATTTAAATGTCTATGATCAAAGTTATCATCAATAAACTTCTTTATAGGTTCAAGAGCACGATAATCAATTACAAATCCTACATCATTAAGTTCTTTACTTGCAAACTCACAAGTAATAATGTAATTATGACCATGCAATCTTGAACAGGGATGATCCTCCGGTAAATGATTAAGAATGTGGCTAGCACTAAAATGAAATTCTTTTCTAATTTTGTACATAATTTTTAGATTTTAATTATTAGTAATTTCCCAATGTGTTTCATTTCTATCTTCTGTTTGTGTAAAGTGTATTGAAAAGGTTCTAAATAATAACCCCCCGGATCGTTGCTTATCCTTTTGAATTGTAAACCACGCCTCTCCTTCATCAACATCCTTCTCTGTATGATTAGCAATCCTAAATACATTATGAGCCATTGCCTTCATAGCCGACGCCCCTCTAAGGCCTCTCTTGCCGTCCTTTCCTGAGTGGTGTAATAATATACAGGCAACCTTTAAAGCCCTGAGATCTCTCAGAAGAGGGTTGACTTTATTATTCCACTCGGAGTTACTATTCTCATCCTCTAATCCAAACAAGGTACTTATACTATCAAGTATAATCAATTTATATGATGGATGCTCTTTTAACCAACTTGTTATTTTTAATTGATTAATTCTTGTTGATAATGAAAAAGGATCTTCCGATGCTATTTGATATTCAGGTATTGATAATACTCTTATCCTATAGGAACCTTGCTGTTCACCCATCCATTTATACTGTCTTAATCTTTCTTCCATCTCTATTAATCCTAATTCCCCATCAATGTAAAGACACCCTGTTCGAGTTTTAACTTGCCAGGTTCCTATTTGACAATTTTTACCCTGATAATCTTTTAATCCAATTAAATAACCAATAAGTATTGTTAATAATGATTTACCAGTACCTGCATCACCATAAAGGATTGTTACCTGACCTTCTCTTAACCAAGGTTTCAATAATAAAGTGGGTGCCTTAGTTTTTTTAGCCTCAATTTGAGTTCGGTCTAAAATAAAATTATTTACATCAACTTTATTCCCCCCTAATGGTTTAAATTCACATGCTAACTTTTGAGCCTCCTCAATTCTACCAGCCGTTCGTAAAGCTTCTATTTCTTCATTGTGTATAGCAAGATGTCTATCATTTAAATACTTTACACTTTCCTCTACCAAGTATTCTAAATTAAAGGTGGTTAATTCATATTCCTTGCTTAGCCCTGGTAGTATATCATTTTCTATTTCCTCTGCTATACTCTTTGAAAACTTATTTTCTTTAAGTTTAGAATAAAATATAGATTCTATCTCTTTCTTTGGAGCTTCATTATATTTATCATAATATTCCCAACACCAAGAGGACATTCTTTTTGCTATATCAGATTCAAGATATCTTGGACTCCAAAGGGGTTTAATCCTTTTTAAAAAATCCGTTGATGTAATTAACCCTATTATAATTTTTCTCTCAATCATTATGGTATATATAAAGTTCCTGTTCGAGCATGATAATACCTTCCATCATCCCCCTTTATGTATTTAACTCCGTCAAAGTATTCATATTTATCAGATTTAGATGTTGTATTTCTTTCTATGGCATCTTCCAACCTGAAAAATTTTGTTCTTAATGAATATCCAGAAAGTATAATTGGAATATATTTACCCCCTATATTTTTTGAATACCACTCTAAAACTTTTTCTATTCTGTCATAATCAACTTTGTTTACTTCATTTAAAATTCTAATCTCCTTTGCCCAAGATCGAATTTGATTTCTACTGTAGGTAATATTTCTATAGGAAGATATTGTTTTATAAAGTAACATGGACAATGGTAAAAATTCTATCTCTTTCTGTTCCTTTTTGCTTGATCGAGGTTCTTTATTAATTTTATTATTAGTATCCAGAGAATAGTTATTATATAATACATTGTTGGATGCTGTTTTTATAACCAACTTGTCAATCTCTTGATGTACCACAAAACTGAACATAATTTTATTATCGGAATTAAACCCACGAAAACTATGAAAGATATCCTTTTTTTGATTGGGAAATTTTGTTCTTTGCATATTTAATGTATAAAAAGGTCAGAAGCTTTCCACCAGGCGGGGTGTACTTACTTCTGACCTCCAGTTTAACCAATACAAAACGAAAAATGAAAAACAAAAAACCCACTTTCTTATGACCGCCTTCATATTAATTTCTTTATTTATTATACAAAAATTATTTGGTTCTATAACAGTTTTTTTATTCAACTAAAATTTCGTTAATATTCGCTCGATATCCCACCCAAGTCATTCCATCCCATTGAGTGCCAGAGCCAAACCAAATTATACAAGCCTTTGTTATATCATAATCTGGATTATGATAGGTTTGTACAATATACCACATAGCAATGCTTTTTTCAGCATTAAAGGCATCATGCCAAACATATTTAATTTCTCCTAATCCGTACTCTTTTAAAATGCGATTTACTTC
>Ga0315273_10001612_pt1 | contig 25816 bp, 45 predicted proteins | sample YL17G02_0_MG_FD_205753 | JGI IMG/M metagenome (GOLD analysis project Ga0315273, IMG submission 205753) | Sediment microbial communities from Yellowstone Lake, YNP, Wyoming, USA - YL17G02_0 | ecosystem: Environmental > Aquatic > Freshwater > Lake > Sediment | place: USA: Wyoming | collected... | reverse complement strand
TCGGCACACTCGGCATCGTCGATTCCCCAAAGGGAAGCCTCGAATTCGTCGCCTAGGGCCTCAAAATGGCAGCAGACCCCGTACCATTGCCAGCCGTTGTCGTCCTCGACAATACGGGCGGCGGCCACGGTTACGGCTCGCTTGCCCATTTCTTGGCCTTTGATGATCGTGGCGGCGTCCTTGACGGCGGCTTGGGTGCGGCGGCGAGTCTCTTGGCGTATTTCGTCCAGGGAACGGGCCAGTTCGGCGTCGGTTAATTTGTAGAGTGCGGGCATGGTGGTTTCCTACAGGGTTGCTTGTCGCTTCTTGACGGCGGCCAGTTCAGCGACTTTGGCGGCAGTCTTCTTTTGCAGTTCGGCTAGGTCGTTTTCTAGTTGCTCAATCTCATGGCTCACCTTGGCGCATTCGGCCTTGAGGGGCAGGTCGGGGTGGTCGCGCAGGTAGTCATACCATGCTTGCGCCAGCACTTCGCGGGCTGTTTTGCGGGGCTGGCTGGGTTCCTTATGGTCCGTGCGGCTGAGATAGGGGTCGCGGTGGCTTTCCGCTGTCCATCGGCCGTTAATGAGGTGACAGTGATAGGACACATGATAGGGGATTCCTCGGATCGTGATTACTGCATCTTTTTCGGTATGCAGCCAGACATGGGCGGCCTCGGTCATGGTAAAGTGGACCACTCCCAGAGGCGTTTCCAGGATACCGTGCGGTGCGTCGATCATAGGTTCCTTTCATGCCCGGCCGATCGGGGCTAGACGATCGGCCGGGCTCTTGCGGGTTTCGTCGGGGCCGGGCAGGCATCGGCCGCGCCCGGCCCCAGGGAGCAACACAACACTCAATCCTGGTTGCCACACTCCTCGTATAATACGGCATCGACATAACCGATCGAAAGTGCGTCGGCGTATTGATGGGTGAAGCCATGTTCAGCGGCGAATCGGATAGCATTCTCCACGGCGTCCACGGCGGCATCTTCTGTGCTTTCCTGGTCGATGTCCGGCTCGCACATATCGACCTGCAAAGTCACAAGCACTCGAATTTCTGGCATGGTAGTTGCTCCTATCGGTGGGTTGCGTTTGGTCTCACAATACTCAGTCGATGTAGAGGTTTCCGTTGTCGCCCACGGTAATGGAGCACTCGCCCCATTTTGAGGCGGCGGTACTCAAGCGGTCGCGGGCTTCTTTCGGAAGGCAGTCGGTTCGGTCCCAAAAGCCCGCCCCGTGTCCGTTGCGGGTCAACCAGAAGTCATGCCCGCCCAGTTTGGTGGCACTCCAGTATGGGTGATTATAGAGGGCCAAGTCTGCCGCGTTTTCCTCTTGGAAGCGTCGGCAGTCTTCTATGGCTTGGGCCAGAGCCTCTTCGTCAAAGGCCCGCAGATCATAGTTTTGGTCTAGTGGCGTCCCGCCGCTGTCATCGGCGTTGTCCGTTTCGGCCCAAAGGGCGCATTTCAGATAGGCGAGGGTGAAGTCGTCTAGTCGGGTCCGGTCGATGGTGCGGGACATGGTTGTTTGCTCCTCTTAGTGGCTGTCGGCGCGAGTTCTCGTCTTCATTCGGGCTTGCGCACGGGCTTTGGCGCACGGGCTTTGGTGCACGGGGCCTCCAAGCAGGCAGGCTTCAGGCAAAGTCCGTTGCTCTTCTGTCGGCAGACCGGGCATGTATAAACGCGCGGGGCGTAGTCGGTAATGTTCATGGTGCGCTCCAATTCTGTGCGGCCAGGTTGCCGTGGATGCGCTGGTGCTTATTTTCCCGGCTCCACCCGAGGAAGCCGGGCCGGTGTATCGGCAGGCCGGTCACGGTGTAGCCGGCCTCTTCAAGTTGGTGGGCCACGTCAAGGGCCATTTCGATTTTGATTTCTCGCTCGGCACACTCGGCATCGTCGATTCCCCAAAGGGAAGCCTCGAATTCGTCGCCTAGGGCCTCAAAATGGCAGCAGACCCCGTACCATTGCCAGCCGTTGTCGTCCTCGACAATACGGGCGGCGGCCAGAATCGCGGCGAAGTCAATCGTGGCTGGCTGGCTTTCGACGGCGATCATTGTGTTCTCGTGGCGAATGATGCTTCTCATGGTATGTTGCTCCTTTTGTTTGACTAATCAAGCATACGTCAAGATATGCGAAAGTCAAGTTGCTGTAATCAGATTTCGCCCGGTCCACTGACTTCGGCGTTGTTCCAACCGACCCCGTGCCGGCATCGGTTCCAAAGGGTCAGGTCAACGGGATTGGTGAGGTCGAAGTCCACAACTGTCCGATCTTCGCCGAAACGATTCTCTTCTCGCACGGGCTTCCCGGCCGCAAGGACTTCCGCCAGGTGATAGGCCCCAGTCTTGTCTTTGCGGTCGAATCGAATTCGTCCGGCAATGTGTAGGTTGCGCTCGGCGGCTCCTTTGATTCCATCGGCGGCGTTGGCTAGGGCTTTGCGGTAAGCGCGGATATAGCTTTCCGGCGTGGTCCGGCGGCCATAGAGTTTTGTCATGCCACCGGAGCAATCGGCCGCCCAGTGGCGGCAGCAATCGCCGATTACGTCCCACTCAGCCCCGATGCTTGTCGCGCCCCAGCTTCGGGCCCGGCGGCCGCGCATGTCGAGGACGTTGTTGTCCCCGCCCAGTTCCATCACGAGGTACATGTCCTCATAATGGTCGATGCTTTCCTTAGAGAAGCGGATGGCTTCGATTCGGTCAACAATGTGCGTGCTCATCGTGGTGCGCTCCCTTTGTTTCATTAAGCATACGTCAAGGTACGCGAAAGTCAAGCCTCATTTCGTCAATCCGCCAGCTTTCACGATGGCCCGCAGCACGGCCTGGGCGGTTTTGAGGCTTATGTAGCAAAGTTGGATCGTGACGGAATTGCTGTTGTGTACGTCCACGGTCAGGTTGGGAGTGTAGATGCTTGCTGGGTCGCTGTGGAGTTGGCTTTCCTGCCCGACGATGGCGGCCAGTTCTCGGGCCGCCTCTTGCTGCTGTTTTCGGCCGGTATCGGCGGTTTGTGCCCGCTTGGCTTGATCGGCGTAGGCCGTAAGATACCAAGGCAGGAGGCGCCGCGAGATTTCGGCGGCGATCTTCTCCGGCGGCCGGTTGCGGGCTACACTGATATGCGGGCACTTGTCGGGGATGTGCTGGCGTTTTTGCTGGCGTTTTTGCTGGGCACGCGGCCAGAGACCGCGTATCTGAAGGCGGCCTTTGGGGGCGGTCATATTGAAGTGGAGCCCGTGGCCGGCGTCGTCAAGCAGGACCGCGCACCAGACGTGATCGGCGTACTTGGGGTCAAGCTGCCAGCGGCCGGGCAGGTGGGCGGCGATGGCAACGAGTTCGGCGTCAAGCTGTTTGCGTTCGGTCATTGGTCACTCCGGTTCGACAATCAGGCCCTCGGCACGCATCCTGGCCACCACCTCGGGCAAATAACGGGGCTCGCACGCGATGGAATCGGCGAAGCGCTGCCACGGTTCGATCTGCAGGTTCTCATCCGCCCATTCGCGGGCGGCGGGTGTCAAGGGTGTCAAGAGGGCCACGGTGCCGAGGTCGCTTATGATGGCGTCGAGCATGATTCGGCTCCTTGGGATTCGTTTTCGGTGGCTAGACCGGCGGCCTTCAGGGCACGCTGGCGCGATCGATATAGGGCAAGCAGCCGTTCGGCTAGGGATGAGTCGATCCGCTTCAGCGGGCCGCGCAACTGGTTTTCCTTTCCCGTCGTCAGGCTCACGGCAAGAATCTTGCGGTGTGCCGGCGTGACGCGCGTCACGCGGTAGAGGTCCGAATCGAAGACAATCTCCCCGGCTGCATAGGCATCGGTCATAGGAACCTCGCGAAGTACCTTGCGTAGCTGCTCGATTTTCGCCCGGTGGCGCTTTGCCCAGCGCTCCTTGATGTAATCTGGCAGGCGCTTTTCGACATATTGCTGGTAGGAGTCGAGTTCGCCGGTGAAGCCAACGTGTGGCGCGGGGCAGGCGAGGTTCAGATTGGGAAATTGCGCGTTGAGGGCTTCCCGTGCGGTCGTCATTGTCCGGTAGCACTGGTCACTGACGCGCCCGGCGCGGCGCACGGCGGGCGTGCCCTTGTGTCCACTCGTCCGGTAGACTGCGCTTGCGCGCACCGATGCTCGGCCGTAGGCCACGGCAGCGGTATAAAGAGGCTTGAGTTGTTCAGCGGTCGGAATCGTGTTGCTCATGATGCGCTCTTCTCCACGTCTAGCATGGTCCTGTCGTCAAGCCGACGATACTCGTTGTAATACTCACAGTCCGTGCAGATCGAATACTCCTTGATCCGGGTCGCGGGCGGGTCCGCATGGTTCCATCCGGCGGCGAAAACACGTAGCCCGCCGAAGGGCGAACAACAGCAATCGCAGGGCCGCCAAGCAAAATAGGGCGCATTCCAGGTTTGCTGGTGGGTCCCGCATTGCGGGCAGCGGTCATGGTCGTCAAAGGCGGCCAGGCATTCGGGACACTGGTAGTGTCCCGTGACCAGATGGGTGATTCTTTCTTGCTTGAAGAATGTTGCGATGGCCTCTTGGTACTCGGCGTATTCGGCTTTGTCCATGGTCGCGTCCCCTTTCTACTTGAATCCTACGTCAAAGTACGCGAAAGTCAAGTTGGAGGCGGCAGGAAAACGGACAATTTGCAAAAGAAGTCGTCAACAGCGGTCTGCGCTTGCTGCCGGCTGCCTTGGAATATCGTGGGCGCGTAAACGTGATTCCACTTGCCGCTATGGTGGTTGAGGCGCGCGCCGCCGCGCGGGATGGCTCGCTCCGGTTCCTCAAAGCGGCAGGCAATCCAACCATCATAGGGACTGACGTACAGGTTGCCGGCCGCAGTCGTCAGGGCGTAGTCGTATCCGCCGGGGATAGCGCCTAGTGCCACCAGCCGACGCCCGACTTCGGTTCTGAACCATTCCCGTTGTCGCTGCTCATAGGTTAGTCGTTTCATTAGATGTATGCCTCTTCCAGCCCGGCCTCCACGATGGTCCGCTCAGCGGTGGTTAGGTCATCGATGAGATTTCCGTCGGGATCGCCCCAGTAGATCGAGATGTAATCGTAGCTCCAGTAGTTGCAAGTTTCGAGTCCGCCAGGCCGCCAGTGATCGACTTGCCCCACGTGTAATTCGTTTAGGTAGTCGAGCAAGGCGGCTAGGTCGTCACCCCACGATTCGTATTCGCCGCAGTCGCCTACTCGGGTCCAGAGTTGCGTCATTGGGTGTTCCTTTCAGAGGAGGGTTTCTTCTACGTGCCGCATGGCGGCCTCTGCCGTGTCCCATGCGTAGTTGGGACTTGGCGGCCCGATATAGTCGGTATGAGGCTGGCTGCCGAACTTCTCTCCGCAAGCCGGCAGGGCGGTGATTTCGCGGAAACGGAGTTGGGCGCGAGCCTCATACGGGTTCGGGAGGAGGCAGGTCCCGCCGTCGCGCAGGTCATACACAACCCAGTGGCTTCGATCGAGGTTGCGGACTACTTGGATTCGGCGGTTGCCGGCCGGGTGGTAGAACTCTTGACAGTCATTTCGGCCGCGAGTCCATTTGATGCTCATGGTTGCGTCCTCTTTCTATACAAGCATACGTCAAAGGATCTGAAAGTCCAGTCAAGCGGCCGGCTTTTCGGCTTCGCTCTTGAAGCCGCAGGCGACACATTCCCGCCACACGAAACCATCACTGCGATTCTCCCAAAACTCATCGACCCGTCCGCAGGCGGGGCAGGCGAGGTGTTGCGTCTCGTAGCGGCCTGGGTTCATCATGTAGGCCGCCAGCCAGTGGCGAATCCATACTTTGCACTGATTGCGAGGATCGATCCGACTGTTGCGATCCTCCAGCCATTTTCGCCACTTTGGATTATTGGCATGAAAGTAGCGGAAACGCTGGTCACAATGGCTAGCGAACCACGTGATTTGGGCCGGCGTCAAGGCGAAGGCATTACGGGTTTCGGCCAGCACGGCGTCGATTAGAACGTCGATCACGAGACTGGTCTTTTCCAGGAACGCGGCGGCGGTTGTCAACATGGTTGTTTGCTCCGGTTGCTTGTCTCGACAAATTAAGTCTACTACAAAAGGCATGAAAGTCAAATGGCTGGCAAAAGATTTTCTTAGTAGGTGAAGGCCAAGCCTAGCCGCAACCCCAGCCGGTTGATGCAACGGCGAAAGGCTGATTCGGTCGTTTTGCTCCGGTTAAGGTTGGCGGGCTGCCGCTTGGCGTCATATACCTCGCGAAAGGGCCTTGTCGGGCGGGTTCGCGCGCTAGGGCCGCAAGTGGCCGGAAAGCAGTTTCCAAGTGTGCGGTTCCAATGCGGCCGGGCGGAAGTTGCCATTGCGGCTGAAGTCGCTGGCGGCGGCAAGGTGCCCTACGGCGGCAAGATCGGCGGCAAGATCGGCGGCGGTCCCTAGCAGCTTGCGGGCGGGTTCGGTCCACTTGCCACGGGTCGCGGGGAGCGGGTTCGCCATGCGCGGCGCATTTTGTCATAACGGAAGTTTCCCTGGGGTGGCTTCCAGGGCGGCCTCTAGGGTTTCGGCGGCCTTCAGGGCGGTGGCCCGGTCGTTGTTGACCCGCTCCACGGCGGCGGCAATGCTGGTTTTCAGCCAGCGCCATTCGCCAGGCTCGGCCGGGGTCACGTCGGCTTGCGGCCGGTTCCAATCCTGTAGCTTGCCGATCATGTCCACGGCGGCTACGGCGGCGGCTCGCGTGGGCAGGGTGGCGATAATCAGGCCGCTCGGCACATGCGTTATCTGCCAATCGTCGCTACCGAGTTCCCACGAGCCGTGAATGGCAAGGCCGGGGAACCGATCATGGACGTAGGCCGTCATGGGATGTTTTATTTCCGCTTGACGCTCGTGGTTGTAGACCCGGATAGTGATTATGGTTTCTTTCATCGGTTCACCTTGCCACGGCGAATTTGACCAGTTGCCAGAGTCGCGCAGATATTGTGGGTAGATCAACACGTCGTTCGGGAATTGTCAAGGCGCTGGTTCAAGTAGCAGCGGCTAGCGCGGCGGATCATCTTGGGCCGGTAGCCGATTCTTCGCAGTTCCCGCAGCAAGTCGGCGGCCTCGTGGGAGCGGGCCGCCGGTCTATAGGGCCGAGAGAGTATCGGCAACCTTCTCAATCAGCTTTTCCAGGGCGGCCTTCTTCTTGGCTTGTAGGGATTCCAATTCGGCCTCCAGGTTGGTAATCTGGTCGTCAAAATCGTCGATGATGAATGCGGCGTCTTGATTGATCTTTTCGATCAATTCGGTCCATTCGTTGTAGACGGCATGGCCGTAAGTGTAGGCGGCGCAGGTGCTGATGGCCTCCTTGAGTGATTGCCCTTCCCACAAGCCGCTGTCGGTTTCCTTGAATTCGTCAAGCTGGTCCAGGATGGTGGTGGCGTCGTGGAGGCTGTAATCCTTGTCCACGTGGCTTGCGTGGTGCCAGGAATCGCCGTCGGGGTAATCGTTCAGTAAATCCTTGCTGGCGAGCCCGTCGTCCAGGAGTTGCTCCAGGATTTCATCGGCGAAGTTGTGGATGGTTTCCCCGGCATCGTTGCTGGCCTCCTGCAGATAGTTTGTCGTTTCGGTGCTCATGTTGCGTGCTCCAGGGTTGGGTGCTTCAGTGTGGTAAGGCGCTGGTTCAAGTAGCAGCGGCTAGCGCGGCGGATCATCTTGGGCCGGTAGCCGATTCTTCGCAGTTCCCGCAGCAAGTCGGCGGCCTCTTGGGCGCGGGCCGGGCGGCTCTTGCGGATGCAAAGGTCGTAGTCGGCGGCCCCGTGCTGGCCGCGATGCTGATAGCTTTGGCACTCATACCCCGATGCTGAGGCAGGGATGGCAGGAAATAGGGCGAATACGTCGGCCGGGTCGGTACGCCATACGCGCAGGACAACCGGGGTTGACACGTCGTCTGGGTCGGTGCACCATACGCAGGACAACGGGGGCTTTTGTTTCGGCTTGCTCACGGTCGGCTCCCTAGTAGGTGAAGGGTATTCTCAGGCGCAGGCCCCGCCGGCGGATAAAGCGGCTGAAGGCGCTGGCCGTGGTGGCGCAAGTGATTTCGGCTGGAAAGTGATACGGCTCGCCGAAGTTCTCCCCACCGTAAAAGTGGACGTTTTGTACGCGGATGGTCCCCGGCTTGTTCAAGGGCACGCTCACCATGTTGCGGGCCACTTTATTTGGCTTCCGCTCGGCGGCGGCGGTTAGAATCCGTTCGGCGTCGGCGGCTGACACCAAGGCACGTAGGTCCGCTTCAGTCAGTTTCCAGTAGAAGCCGGTCAATCGGCTCGTGGGCGTCACTCCGATGTTGCTTGCCTCACTCTTTAAGTCTACGTCAAGGTATGCGAAAGTCAAGCCGGTGGTTGGCGGTTTTCTAGCGCGGGCGGGAACTTGAGGGAGTTGTAACGAAAGTCGAGGTTGCGCCGCGGCGTGGGCGGGCCTTTGGTGGTTCTCGATTTCCGCGGTTAAATGGATTCGCATGGTTTCCGCTTCCCTAGCTTTTGGCTGTTGCTCCTTATATTAGAAGTCACCCAAAGCTAGTGCGGCGGCTCGGCGCTGCTTTTCGTTTTCAAGTAGCTGCGCGCCGCAGAGGGCCAGGACCTTGTGGACGGCGGCTTTGCGGCCCTTGAAAATCCACACCCGCTGGTTTCCTTGGCGACTGGGCCAATTCCGGCCCGTATGGCGTCATGGCAGTAAAGTTCCGGCCCCACGTAATACTTGTCGTAGCGCGAATGGAATACAGCCGGGGCCATGCCGGTATTAAAACAGCCGTAAAACTCCGGTCCCTTGTAGCCGCGTCCCTTGGCAAGTCGAGGTACTTGGATTCCGTTCGGCATGGTGGCGTGCTCCAGGTTGTTACTCGCCGTGTGTTACTCGCCGTGTGTTACTCTACTTGGAGTATACGTCAAGATACGCGAAAGTCAAGGCGCTAGCTCGAATTTCGGGCTGGCGCTTGACTTTCCGAAGTCTTGATGTATAGTTTATGTGGAGCAACGAATACGTGAATACGATCCCGCCGTGTCGTCGCGGCTACACCTCGTCGGATTGATTGCCATGCGAAGTGATTGATCTTCCCTCAGCGTATAGCCTGAAGGCCCAGTATCCCGGTGCCATTCTCTTGTGGCATACGGGGCTGGACCGCTTCTTACCGGCCTTAGTCGGGGCCGGATTCCGGGTAGCCGTTGTCGAGCCAATCGGCATAGCTTCCCGCCCAGCCGCGCATTGTGCGCAAGGAGGTGCCCCGCTAGCGGCTGAGAATCCCTAGTTATCGCTTTTACTCGGCTTGCGGTCTGCGCTAGTCTGGCGGTCTGCGCTAGTCTGGCGAGTGCTCCCGCTATCGCCGCGCCGGCTGTGGGGTCGGTGTCGGAGTTTCAATTGACAGGCAGAGTCTTGTGAGGTGAGAATTATGTTGAGTTGGTTGATTATATTGGTTGGTCTGGTGATCGCACTCCATCCGATCATGCCGCCTCTGGTGGCGGTTGGAGCGATGTGGTCGGCAATAGGGGTCATTCTCTATCTTTTGTTGCAGACGCCCCGTGCGGGCGTATCCGTGCGTGCCCACGCGCGCGATCGCGAGGATCGGGCTAGTCTATCCCCAGAATCCGGTCCGGGCGATTATGCCGAAGTGGCGGGACGCACAGGCGGTCAGGGAAGTGTGGATTGTGCGGATTGTGCGGATTGTGCGGATTGTGCGGATTGTGCGGATGGTACGGATTGTGCGGATTGTGCGGATTGTGCGGATGGTACGGATTGTGCGGGTCGAAGCGGCCACGGGCTTGATTTTCTAACCGTGAGCTAACCGCGTCGTGAGATAACCATGGGAAAATTTCGGCCAGGAAATCCTAGGGCGATTTGCCGGCGCGGCGCATCATCATCAGCTTGCCGCTCGGTTCGGCTTCGATGATGAACTGGCTTTCCAGTTCCAAGAGTTCCCTGGCGGCCCCTTGGGTCCCTGGATAGCCGCGGCGGCTGGCGATCTCCATCGCGGCCTCTAGCATCACTGCTTCGTCACCGACCTCTTGTTGCCGTTGCTCGAAAGCGTCGATCAGGATGGCTCGATGCGTGGAGGCGACGGCCGTGGCGGCGTCTTGGATGCTCAGCGTGTCGCTGGCGGAGACATTGATCTCACGTCCCATCGGCGGGTCCTCGATGCAAAAGAAACGGGCCCAAGTGAGGGCCGTTGACGGTGCGGACCGCCCGCACACCGGGCAGCCGGGCAGCCGGGCGACTTCCGATCCCGATGAGAAGGCGTCCAACGGCCTGTCGTGTGATTCTATCATCGGCCGGGGTTGCCGACAATACGGATTCTGGCGCTCGGTTAAAGAGTGCTGCCGAACAACCAGGACTCTGCCGGTTGTGCCGATGGCAACGACGTTACCGGCTCTTGGAGCCGTCGTTTATACGCTTCGAGGGCGATACCTTCATTTTAGACGGGTGCCGAGCGCCAGGTCACTAAGCGCTCCGCCAAGCGCCGCTGCTAAGCGCCTTGGGTTTGACCCTGTTGAAATCGACCCTTGGGTTTGACCCCGATCCGCTAGAAACGTATGCTTTACTGGGACTTCTATGAGGACTTCTACTCGGAGGTGCAACCATGAAGAAGCGTCATTGCGGTTCGGCTGCCGTGGAGTTTGCTGTCGTGTCTCCCCTTTTCATCGCACTTTTGGTGGGCATGATCGAGTACGGTCGGGCGGTTCAGGTGAAGGCCGTTCTTACGAATGCTTCACGGGAAGGTGCGCGCATTCTTGCGCTTCAAGAATCTACCGTCGAGACAGCGTGCGAAAAGGTACGCGGATACTTGAACACCGGCGGATTGGACGCCCGCGCTGTGGAGATTGTTCCAACCATCGAAGGTGAAATTGCACGGGTTCGCGTGAAAGTGCCTTTTGCCCACGTGGCGTGGATGCCGCCTTTCTACATCCGTCGGGTCGAGGCTGAAACAGTGATGCGCCGCGAGACCATTCAATGATGGGACTTCTACTCTGGGGGTAAAGGGCCGCTGTTCACTGCCGCACGGATATGATCCGTATAGCGTAGCGCCTCGTGGCGGGCCTCCTCGAAGTTGACGTACTTTGCTGGAATAAAGAGGCGCTGAAATTTGTTGCTTGCCAGATACCAGTGCTTGCCCCGAGGCCAGCGCGAGATCGTGATGATCTCGTCGTCATAGCGATTGTCCCAGTGGATGTTGTCGGACTCGACGGTTTCCAGGACTTTCACGCCGTCCATTGGCATGATGCCGCCGTTGTGGTTGACCAGCAAGGTCTCCCCGTTCATCAGGTAGCGCTCGACACTCATCAGCCAATGTGCGCCCAACTTCGCCCAGTGGTAAAGGGCGGCTTGTGTCTTGTCCTTCTGAATGTGTGGGTCCATCCCGAACTTGAAGAAGTAGAGCCCGACGACGCCCTTGTGGAGTTTCATCAGGGTGTCCACGTCGTCGGGCCGCAGAACGAGATACCACTCGGTAAGGTCCGGGCACCTGGCGTGGGGCTGGCAGCGGTGGAAGCGGTATCTCATCAACCGGTCTCTTGCACTTCTCGTACCCAGATTCGTTCCCATTCCTCACACAGCCGGGCGATTGTGTCCTTGTGTCGATGATTCCAACCATCAAGGCGCTCGAATTCGGCGACGATCGCATTGATCCGATCTTTTGTTGCTGCCAGCCCCGCTAGGACTAGCTGCGGGTCGGCAATGGTGGCGCTGCCTTCCACCAGGAACCGTGCATCGGGAAAATGCACTTGCCAACAGGTGATGGCAGCGTCAATCAGCGACCTCTTTGAGAAGAATCGCTCCGTCAAATCTCCCACCGCGTAGAGGTTCCACCGTTCCAGGTCAGCGGCATTCTCTTCGGTCCATCCGAAGTCGATTACGTTGAGGTGCCTTGCCTCGTCGGCCGTCAGGATGTGCGTGAGGGCGACGGACTTCTGGGCGTAATAGAGGCTTCCATGCCAATGCGACCAATAGCCCCCGTAACAAGGCGTCGAATACTCCGCACCGCGCATCCCCAAGTAGATGACATGGGCTGGTTGTGTGTCGAAACTCATCAGCCGGCCCTCCGAAGATGGCGTAGAACGAGGTGCGGCTGGACTTGGATCGCTTGCAGGACTTGATCCAAACCCAGCCAGTGCTCGATGCCGAGGGCCTGGGCGATCGGTCGGCACGGGTTGTCCTCACTGAGCCAATAGCTGCTTAGTGAGACGCCGACCGCCTGGACGGTGTGCCAGGGGATACCGCGCAGACCTTCTTGTTTCAGGACGCATTTCCATCCGGAAACATCTTCCTTAAACGGATTCCTCAGCCAATGGCAATACCGGGATTCTCCGCCCCAACAATCCCAACGGGAATGGCGCCAGATGAAGGTGCCGCGCCGCCGCCACTTCACGAAGTTGGCCCAGGTGCCGTCTGCGAGCGACAACTCTCGCTCCCACTCGGCGATGTCTGAATGGTAATCGACATTTATCAAGGTGTCGCAGTCGCACTGGTTGATGTGCGGCAGCAATTGGTGATGGAATGGGGCAACCCAGATCGGCAGCCCAAGCTGGAAAACATGCCCGAAGCAGGTATCAATGCTGCGTCGTCGCAGGCCGTTCCAGTAGTCCAGGTCGATCGAGAGGTAGGTTCTCATTTGGCTGGTATCAGCGGGTAGATGTTATCTTCGGGATCGGTGAGAGCGATTCCGTTGGCGAATTTGCCGCGACGGTAATTGAAGAAGTGTGTTCTCATGCTTTCTCACTTTATTTGCTCATTGCGTACCTGGGCCTCCAGTTGCTTGATCCCGGCCACGAGGCGATCGCGTTCAGCATACATAGTCATGAGTTTTTGCTGTTCTTGACTGCGACGGTCTTCAAGGGCTTTCTCCTTGGTGTCTCGCAGAGGATAATCATCCCACTGCCACTGCCAATCAACTTGCTTCAAACGGACCGTGTTCTTACTCGGGGTTCTCCTGGACGATCCCGCCGATGTAGCCGCGGGCAAAACCCATGTCGCCCGGCTCTAGGGCGGCGATGAAGACCGTGTTGAAGGTGTCGGCCACTTTAATCCTGAAGTCGGCGACCACGCGGCGTCGGCCGTTGCATTCATGGCTGACTTGCAGATGGTCGCCGAGGGCCACATGGATTGGATCATTGAGACGGTTCTTGACGAGCAGTTTCATGGTTTCCTTCCGGGTACGGTCACTACTTTAGGCTTGCTTTGTCAAGTAGATAATTCCGATCATCAGTTGGCCGTTGGGCGACATTGGTCGGAACTCGCGAGTAGCGCGCCGGGTCGCGTAACCGTAATCTGGGGCCAACCGTTCGTAGGTCTCATGAAACAGGATTGCTAGTTGCAATGGGGTCAAGGGGTCGCCGCGAAATGCAGCGCCGCGATCTTCGTTACTTGTCTCTGCAAGGCTGCAATTTTCTTCGACTGCATGACTTTTGCGCGAGCAATTGCCTCGTCTCTTGTTTCGTGCCAGTCAGGTTTGTAGATGTAGTAGGTGTCCAGCTCTCCAAGTAGGGGCAAGAGCTTAATCCGTGTTCCGTCTTGCTTCTGAATCTTTCGCTTGAAGATACCGGTCGTCAGCGCGTACTTGGTGATCCAACAGGTTTTCATTTCTTCCTCTTGGCGAAGGTGACGATGATCTCTTCATCGGGCTGGATGTCCAGTGCTTCGATGATCTTCTCGGTTGCGCAGTCGAATGATTCTTGCGTGCAGAAACCTTCTCGGGTCAATTGGAAATAGGGGTCGCTCCAGTAGTCCCGCCAGTAGTCGCGTTTGATTTCGGCCAGGAACGTCAGCGACGTGTTCTCTTGTCGTTCAAGGAACACGATGTAGCCGTCCATCAGCTTGGCGCAGAAGCTCGCCGACACGCCCCGCAGCCATAGGCTGACAAATAGTGCCGCCCCCTTCTGGGCGATGGTCTCGGTCGTCGGGCCGATGTGGATGCAACCATGCGTCCAGACAAAATTCCAGCCGGCAAACTCACCCGCCGGATGCTTAGTACCTTCGCCATCGATCACGGTGTCGTGCCACTCGACGATTACACTGTTCTCTGCGAGAACAGTGTCGTAGTCCCACGCGTCGGGCTTGCCGTCCACCCAATCGTCCAGCTTCGGGAGGTGTTTGCGGCAGTTGTCCCCGCACATTTCGCAGGCTGTCATCGTTGCACTTCTTTCTTCCAGATTTGTTCCCATTGGTTCGTTAAGCGGCCAACTTTATCGGGATTCTTGTCCCACCAACCAAGCCGCTCGCATTTGGCAAAGATCGCGTTGATGCGCGTCCGCACATCTTCAGGGCCAGCTAGGACCCATTGCGGTTCCCAAGTGGCCGGATCACCTTGGATCAGGAAGCGGGCCCTAGTTTGTTGCCACTGGGCCACGGCGGCGGTGAGCAGTTCGATTTTTGAGAAGAAGCGTTCGGTTGTGTCGCCCGCTGCATAAGGATTCGTGCTGGGATCGGCCTTATTGAGGCGTTCGGCATCTCCTTGGGTGAGGGTGTAGAGAACATGCACCTCTTTCTTACCGCAAATCAGCTTGCCATACCAGTGTATGGCCCATGCAACAGTACCCACAAAAGTGGAGGTGCGGAGATAGCAGACTCGGGGTGTATTGAGGTTGATCTTCATCGGTTAGTTGATACAATCGAACCATAGATTCGTTCAAGGAAGCCGCCTCGTTCAAGGAAGCGGCTTCGTTGAAGGAACCACATCCCATCAAACCCGACCTGACCCGACCCCACCGCACCATACCCAACCCTACCCAACCCAACCGCACCCTATTGCATCAAAGTGTCGTGGTTATTTAGCCGCCGGGGTTTCGGCGACACGAAGGCCCGGGGTTCGCCGTTTCACAGGCGCGATATGCAGTTCACGCCGGACCTTGCGGATGGCCTGCAATTGTTTGCCTTGGACTTCCAGCGTCCGATAATGAGACTGGCGCTCGGGATCGGAAAGGTTGACCTCTTCGACGACTTGGTTACGTTTGAAGGCGCGGTTCAACTTGCGGACACCGGCTTCGCCTTGTTCCTTATTGTACTCGGCGGCCTCGGTGTCGGTCAGCAGGCGGATGCCGTAACCTTCGTGTTTGAGCGTCATAGGACGGCGCTGTGATTGTAGGGCACCTTCGATCTCGGTCTTGAGGTTCATCGCAGCAAGTTGGTAGCCTGGCGTTTCGGCGATTTCGCCGGTGATGATCTCGATGACGGCGGGATCAACGTAATCGCCTTTGCGTAGGAGGTTGTAGTTGAGTCCTTGGGCTGTTGCAACAATCATGAAGCGTACTCCAAAAGGAAATCACAGGATTCGTTCAAGGAAGCCGCCTCGTTGGAAGCGGCTTCGTTGAAGGAACCACACCAAACCCAACCACACCAAACCCCACCCAACCATACCCGACCTCACCAGACCAAACCACACCGCATCGAACCATAGATTCGTTCAAGGAAGCCGCCTCGTTGGAAGCGGCTTCGTTGAAGGAACCCTACCTTACCTCACCCGACCCAACCCCACCGTACCACACCCCACCCGACCCTACCATACTTGACGCCGCCTCTTGCGAGGCGGCGTCAAGCAAATGGATGCTCAGGCCGCAGCCGAGTGACTAACGATCTCGAAGCGGCCATAGCGGGGTCGTCCATCGCCAAAGCAGCAGACGCGGCCGGCGGTCTCGACAAAGTCGACGACCTCGGCCTCATTGAAAGTATCGGGCAGATAGTGGACGGTGAATTTGGCCTCCCACCTCTTGAAGATTGGTCGGGTGCGGAGAATCTTGTTCTTGCCGATGGTGACCAGGGCGGTGTGCCGGAAGCGAGGATCATCCCGCAGAGCCTCGGGCTTTTTGGGGCCTTCGTAGTCCAGCACGGCATTGTCCTGAACGATCAACGCCGATTTGGCATCGTTGCCGCGCCGCGTTTTCTTCGCTCCGTTAATCAGTGTGGCCTCGATCAGTTCGCCCGGGAGGACGGGGCGGCCATCCTCATTGGTATAGAGTCCACCCATGAACTCGATGTTGGCTAGCTCTATCATGTCGTCCTCACTCTTCTTCCGTTTGGCCGTGATCACCTTCATCGCCTTGGTGAAGGGATTGAAGGGGTTGGCAAGTTGGCCATTGTGCATGAGCAACGGGGCAACGCCGCGGACGTGAAAATCGAGCGTCTTATACATCATGTTCTCCAAACCAAAGGTAGCTTAGACACGCACCTGCTGTGTCTTTCTATTCAACTCTACCACAAAGGCTAGGAAAGTCAAGTCCCTTTACCCGAATCCTTGATTCAGGCCGCCAGCCTCCTGGTACAATCGGAACAACTCACTCTCTAGGCGTTTGATTCGCTTTGCCAGTTTAGGGTGGTTGGCAGCCGGGTGACAGGCAATCTCACGGCTAAACAAGTCGGCGATCAGACAGGAACGGTCCATCATCTCGTGGAAGCCGAAGGTGCCTGGTGCGAAGTTTGGGTCGAGTTTCATACTAGGCATCACCACTCCTTGTCAGTAAGCAGGATACCGTTTAGATGGTTGATCTCGTGCTGTATCACGCGGGCGCGGTCATTACCGAAAGCGCGGCCATCTCCTAGGACGATCGTCTCCCAGCGCATCTTTTTGATGGTGACGCCTGGGAGGCTCAGACAGCCCTCGTTGAACACGGTGCGACCGCCGTAGGTTATCAAGAAGGGGTTGACAAAGACTTCACCCCAATGAGTTACGAAGAGTCGGGCGTCAATGCCGACTTGCGGGGCGGCCAGGGCTAGGGCGTTCTTCTCCCGCATCAAGAAGAACATCTGGTTGATCTGGTCCAGGGTGACCGTGAAGTCCGGTCGGCAGACGCGCCGGAGGATCGGATCGTTGGGGGCTACAAGTTGCATGGCTCAGGCCTCTAAGGTTTCCGGTGGTGCGGGGACGCGGCTGAACGAACGGCCGCGATCTTCATCGGTGTTTTCGTCAGAAGGTGTGCAAGTTACAGGTCAGGAAAAAACTCGGCCAACAGCCGCACCAGCACGTCGCCGTGGCAATCCAGTGGTTTGCAGTAGCAGCCCAGCCGCTTGCCGGCTAGTTCCGGCAGGGCGGCGATCAGGTCAGGAGAGCGGCGGACGTGGATTTCGTACATCTTGATGACTCGCTCGCGGGTCCCGTCACGGCCGATCGCGAAGGGATTACCCCACTTCGAGCCCCGGCCAATGAATATGTCGTATTGGGTAAGGAGGTTGACAACGATTGTCATGCGGCCTCCAGCATCTTGCGCATGTGGGTGAACGCTCGACGAATCCGCCATCGCACGAGACTGGCTGGCCACTGTAGGGTCTCGGCCGCCTCAGCCGCCGTGTAGCCTTCTAACCAGACGAGCCGCACGGCGCAAGCCTCCTCCGGTGGTAGGGTGTCGATCAGATCATAGACGCGGCTGCGAGTCTGCGTTCGGGCGGCTTCCATGTTGGCTACGATCGGGTCGATCTCTTCGAGGGGGCACCTAGTCCAGCGGCGCAGGAGCCGGCGGCGACCGATGCCGCCTCGCTGTTGAGCGTCGAGATTCCTGATGTGGCCGGTGATGACGTAGCGAGCAATCCCATACAACAATCCCCGCACCGTGCTGCCGGGCAGGAGTTGGGGTACTCTGTGAAACTCCGTGAAAACCTGTTGCAGCAGGTCCTCGGAATCGCTCTCCGGGCGCTTCCAAAGGTGGCTCCGAATGAAATTCAGAAGATCGGTGCGGTAACGCTCATAAAGGCCAGTGAAGGCGTCTTGATTCTTTTGATTGCGGGGTTGGGCGAACAGGACTTCATCCGGCAGGTCGGTGGTCGTATTCATTGCAACATTCGTAGGGTGTCGATCAGGCTGCATTGTAACTATGCCCTATAAAACGGCTCGGGGCCAGGTTGTACACGTCTTTTGACGCAAGTTCTTGCAAGTTCTTGCAAGTTCGGCTCGTCTGGCGCGGGCATCCCGTCTGTAGCGGGCACCCGTCTCCTGTTTCTCCTGGGTATCTCCTGCCTTGGAGAAGCGGGCAAGACGCGCTGGAATTAGAGCGCTGGCTGCCTCTTTTCTCGGGTTGCTCGTCTTCTTTGCAGCTTTCGGTGGTACAATCGGCCGGTCGTTTGACAGCGGCCGGACGACGGAGTATCCTAGAGGTAGCACTTTTGTCCCGGAATTGTCCCGAGACTAGGGTGCCACGGCGGGTATTTGGGTGGGCAGGAGGCTTCAGACGCCTTCGGGCAGGGAAAGAGAAAAGCGTTACAGGATACGCACTTAGATGTTGCGGGGCGTAGCTCAGCCTGGCTTAGAGCGCTTGGTTCGGGACACGGGGGCCCCGAAATCTTTGCTGTCGCAACCGGTTGTACCGCTTGCGCTTCCTGCGACCTCTTTTCTCTTTTGTCCGTTTGTCCCGAATGTTGTCCCGAGCATCCGGCTCACCTTCTCTGTGTTACCCTTTTCTACAGAGGAGGTGCTACATGGGCCGGAGTCGAAATCAAGGTGCTTGTCGGATCGGGGCCAAGTTCCTCAAGGCTAGTCACCAAGTCTGGTACTGCCATGTCTACCACCCGGACGGCCGCGATCAACTCCAACGCCTCGACGCCGATCGGGAGAAGGCGGAGAAGATTCGTCAGGCCCTCATCGACGAGATCGAAAGGGCCGGCGTCCCCTCGCTGGACTGCACGGTCCATCGACTGGTCAATCTCTTCCTGGGCCATGTCAAGGCCAATCGGCCCCCGGCCACGTTCAAGTGGTACAGGAACTTCCTGGCGACCTTCATCGGTGTGGTGGGCAAGAGCCTGGTAGTCCGTGACTTGAAACTCCATCACGTCCAGACCTGGCTGACCAAACGCTACCCGCAGAAAGGCAACCAGAACACCCGCCACAACGCGATCGCGGCGGTGAAACGGGTCTTCAATTGGGCCACCCGCGAGATGGAGTATTTCGATCGCAATCCTCTGGTCACTTTGCAGAAGCCGCAGCGGACGCATCGCGAGGTGTGTCCAACCCGCCAGCAGTGGGAGCAGGTCTTCGCTTCCTACAGGGCCGACGACCCTTTCCGGCTTTTCCTGGAGACTCTAGTGGCGACTGGTTGCCGGCCCCAGGAATTGCGGACGGTGGAAGCCCGGCAGATTGATTTGACGGTCAACCTGATTCACTTCGAGGCCGGGGAAATCCAGGGGAAGCAATACGGCCGCGATGTGATCCTCAGCGAGCGGGCCGCCACCATTCTCCGTCCCCTGGTGTTGGCGCACCCTGAAGGGTCGGTCTTTCGCAACGAACAAGGTAACCCGTGGAAGAAGAATGCCTTAAATTGTCGCTTTCAGCGCTTGAAGCGCATCAAAAAGTTTCCTTTTCGCGTCAATTGTTACGCCGCCCGGCATACCAAGGCAATGGACCTGTTGGAAAGCGGGGCCTCGGCCGGTGCGGTGGCCGCGATCCTTGGTCACCGGGACCCGACGATGGTTCTGCGGTTCTACGGCAAGCATATCGACCATCGCATGGACCACTTGCGGGGCCTGGTGGCGAGGGCCGACCAGATGCCCGAGTCAGACCGGGCTAGACGAATTCTGGGATAACATTCGGGAAGCGCGGGGCTAGGTCGTTGGCCCCGTCTCCGTTTTCCAGTCGTTCGATTTCTGCCCATGGAATGCGGAGGTGCCGACCGACGCGGTAGCAGCGCACGCCCCGCCGCTGGCACAGGCCATAGAGCGTCTTGCGGTTGATTCGCAGTCGGGTCGCCGCTTCCGTAGGCGTCAGCGACCCGGGGTGGGACGCCTTGTCGTTGGCCCCCATCAGCGCGGCGGCTAGCGTCAAGTTGGCGGCAGCGGTCGTATCGCCGCTGGTATGCGCCAGGTATTCGGCGTAGAGGGTGTTGACGGCGGCATTCATGGCCGGGTGGTTCCCAGAGGACCGCGCTGGTAGCGGTCGATTTCGCTGGAGGAGATGTAGATTGTCTCTTCGCTCCGCGTCGGCCGCAGTTTGCCGGCCAGGCACGCATCATAGACGGCTCGGCTGGTAAGTCCGAGGCGTGCGGCTGCTTCGGCTACGGTGCAGAATCGGGCGGAGGGGAGGACGGGCACCGGGAGGGTTCGCAGTCCCGAGGCGATGATCTCCGCCACGACGAGGATCGCGGCCGCGGGCTTGTCGCCTTCGGTCACGAGGAGACAGTCGCGATAACGGCTAGCGAGCAGGAGGTTCATGAGATGCCGTGTATTTGGTTTGGGGTTTATCGGCCACAGCGACGGCCCGCTTCTCTAAGGCAGGAGACACCAGGAGGAACAGGATTAACGGTCTACCTTGCGATAAAAATAAGCTGGGTCGTCGGATCGTCTGACGATGTGCCGCAGCAAGTTTGCTAGGGCTTGGTCACGGTGCTTGCTTGTGGCGTACCATCGACGATGGGTCCATTGTTGGAACCAGGTGCTCCACTCCGCGATGCCGTATTTCTTTTGACGGGGTTGGGCGGCCCGCTTGAAGTGGCGAGGGTGGTCGTCGTGTTCGTAGTCGGGTTTACGGCGTCCCATAGTTGGGCGATCTCCAGGTAGCGATCGCGGACATCGGTTCGCTCGGCGATGCCGCATTTGTGGCGGATGAGGAAGGTGCCGTTCTTCACTTGCTCGCCCAGGAGGTCCCATGAATGCCCCGCCGCGTGGAGTCGGTAGAGACACTGGGAGGTGCTCATTCCTTGCAGGCTTTCGTGCGAAAACAAGTGCTGGGCGAGCATTTGCACACTGTTTCGGTGCCAGTCCTTGGCTCGCCACAGCAAGTAGTTGGCAACTTCGGCCTCGGGGACGTTGAAGGCGCGGGCGTCGAAGACGACATAATCATCTAGTTCTTCCTTGAGACTCATCAGTCGCAGTGCTCGGCCGAAGGCCACGGACATCAGAGCCGCCGTGATGCTCTCGATTTTGGACTTGTTGTTGCCTAACCACGCTTCCGTCAGCAGGCCATCGTAATCGGTCAGCACGAAGCTGGCCTCGTCCGACTGGACGTAAGCGATCTTGCATCCTTGGACCTCTGCGAAGACATGGCAGGCGGCCAAGATCATTGCCTCGATGAAGTTGCCGTCGAATGGCTTGCGGAGTCCCTTGGTAAGTGTGTGAAAGGCCCGGCCGTCCACACGCACGACCACCGGGGTCCGGTGGGTCAGGTAGTGCCTCGCCGGGCGCTCATAGTTTTGTTTCATCCGATCACCAAGGGAATCATTCATCTACGCCGCCTCCCAACTTCGCTTGTAAGGCTTCAATTTGACGGATAATGCCAACGAAGAGCGAGTGCCCGTAGTTCAATTCTTCCAGGTTCACCTCTCGCGTCAGGCCGGGTACGTCGAGCAGCCGGCCGATGGCGGCCAGTCGGGCTTCCACATTGTCGTAGTAGCCGCAAAATACTTCGTAGTGCAGCATCAAGCTGTCGTCATCACGGGGGGTCGGCGGGGTGCCGCCGCAGAGGAGGAGTTTCACGTCTGCTGCGTGGTCCTCGGCCTGTTCACGGTTCAACGTCAGGTTGAAATGGAGGCGTTCGAGGCGGGTCGCATTTTTGCTCATGGCTTTTCCAAATCTTGAAAGTGTGCTAGTGCTCGTTGATGTCGCGCACGACGCCTTTGAGGAATTGACGGGCCGCTTTGAAGCGAAGGATGAGCGCACTGCCCAGGCAGCCGCCTACGGCCATGCCTACGCCCGAAAGGGTGGCTGTGGCCAGGTTGCCGAGGGTTTCCCAACGGTGCATCACGGCGTAGGTCACTGCTGATGCCGTGGAAGCGGCGACGATGACCAAGGCCAGGGTTCCAGTCAGGTACGCGAGTAGGCGTTTCATGGCGCTCCTCTACAAGAGAAGTGAGCAAAGGCACTGGTTTTAGAGCGCGAACACGGGATCATTTCGACAGGATCAATTTGATTGTTCATAGGACTCTTCTTACGGTTTTTGGTTGCCGGCGGCAGGGTTGGTTGCGTTCCGCTTTGCGGTAGAAATCAGTGAGCCAGTGGCCTACGCGGAGTTTGGTCAGTGGCTCGACCAAGGTACTGGTGCGGCCAAGCCAATTTGGACTCACTGAGACCCCGAGAGCTTTAATATGTTGCCAGGGGATGTCCCCTAAGCCGGCACGTTTGCGCGCTGTACTCCAGCGGGTGGCGGCCGGGTCTGCAAAGGGATTGCGTTGATCGTGACAGTAGCCAGCACAACTTAAGCAGCGAGCATCCGGGTAATGCCAAATTAAGGTGCCACCCCAACGCCAGTCTACGAAGTTGGTCCAGGTTCCTTCCCCGAAGTCTAATACATAGCCAGGTCGCACGTCGGCTAAATCCGAATGGTAATCGACATTAACTAAGGTATCGCAGTCGCTTGCGTTGACGTGCGGCAGCAAGTGGTGATGGTCCATCACCACGTAGACCGGTAGGCCCAGCTTCCAGACCTTCTGGAAGAAGGCCGTACAGGCTTTCGGGTTCCGGTGCTTTTGCCAGTAGTCCAGGTCAATGGAAAGGTAGACATTCATTGTTCTAGTCTTCGCACGATCCAGGCGTCGAGCAGATGTTTGCGGACACTGTAATCTTTACAGCGGTGAGCGGCATCGTAAGCATCCACCGCGATCTTGGAGAAAATCAACTCACGGACCTTTTATGGGACGTTACTAACATGGAAAGACTAAAAACACCCACCATGAATGACACGATGCTTAGTCGTTCACAGAGCGGCGTCCAACCGGTGTAGATATAAATGCCTCCAATGCTTAATAGCAAAACCAGGAGGACAAGAGTCACAAGAGTCTTAACGATACCTTCAGCAGTCCTCTCAGTCGAACTCTCTTCGGTATTCATTGACTTCTCCGATAGCGGTTCAGTTTCTTTCGGGCTTCGGGGTCGCGCATGAAGTGGAACCTCATTTGTTGGCGAAAATGCCGCAGGCGTACCAGACGCCGTTGGTTCCTCGAACCATCGCGTAACCCCAGTAGGTGCAACGGCCGTTGACCGCCGACCAATGGCCGGGCGAAAGTTTCCAGGAGCGGTACATCTCCTTGGCAGCGGCCGGCACATCTTGTCCCGGCCAGGATTCGTTGGCGACCTCTTTGAACTCATGGCAGTCAGGCATGAGCCGCTGCAATTCAGCGACTCGCCGCGCCCAGCCTTGATGTCCTTGGACCTGGACTCGGGCTTGATAGGCGGCGTGTTCTTGGGCCTTCTGTTGGAGGATCGGGTGTTGTCGGCCAGTGCGGATGCTCTGGACGCCCAGATCGCGACCTGTTTGGATGAGGACTTGGTTTGGGATCACAAGCAAGATGACAAGAAGGAAGTTCATTGAAGTCTCCCGGCGGTGGGCTTGATTTATCGTACCAGCATCATTAAGTGCGCCTCAACCAGTTCAGGTTGTTTCGACTCTCATTGATTTTATACCAACCCTCTCCCCACAAATCGGCTAACATCTCGAAATACTCCTGATACATCCATTTCACGCGATCCATGCTATAATTTGCGACGGCTCGTTGATGGATGTAGGTGGGGTCCAGCGTCGGCGCGTTTTTGGCCGCGAAGATGAAATGGTCCAATGTGCGACAGCGGAAGCCGGTTCGACCGTGTTCGACTGTCTCCGGAAATGCGCCCCAGTCCGTCGTGATAGCGGGTGTGCCTGCCATCTGAGACTCGATTGCCACGGCCCCGAACGGCTCGATGTAGGTTGTCGGTACGAAGGTGGCAATGGCATTCTGGTAAAGTTGTGCGCGTTTCTGACCAGTTGCAAAGCCGACGTACTCCAGATTGTCGCCTTCGTAAACTTCGCCATCCGCGCAGTAGATACGATTGCCTTCAACCTTGACACATCCTTGTCCGGCGATCTTCAACTTGACTCCAAGCCTCTTGCACGTCTCGACTGCGATGTGGATGCCTTTCCGCTTAATCAAGCGGCCGAGATAGAGATAGTAGTCGCCCTTCTTCGTTTGCAGCGGGTAGTCGGCGGGATTCAGGTAGTTGGGAATCACTACGTCGTAGAATCGGCCGTCTGGATCGAAGCCGCCCTCGGCTCCCCAGATTTTGTGCATGTGGGCATAAGACTCGAACACCCGGTAGTTGGCAAAGGTTCCATTGTATCCCGCGCCATATTCCACCACCATTACGTCGTTGCCGACGGCTTGAGCAAGCGGTCTGTTCAAGGTGCCCATGATGAGGCACACGAAGTCGCCGGGCCGCTTTCGCTTGATGATCTCGGCGGCGGCCCGCTGGTTTAGTTGTTGCCAGTACACGGCTCGACCGCTCCAATCCACTTCATAGAGAGCGTTGGGGTTGTATTTGCCGAAGAATCCCTCCTGTTCTTGTTGAGAAAAGAATTGGATGTCCTCGCAGTCTTGAACTTGGCTTCCTTCGACGCCGTAGTGATAAACCTGATGACCGAGACTCGACATCATTTGACAGAAATGAAGCGTCTTCATTGTGAACGCGCAGGCCGAGTGGTCCATGTTGGTTTGCGTGTGCGGCAAGGCAACAACGTGAAATCGCATCAGTGGCTCCTTGTTAAGTAGATCGCGGAGTCGTAGCGGTTATAACTCCGCGTCACCCGCCCAACTGTAAGCTAACGCCGAATTCACTACAATAGTAGACCCGCCAGCCGTGAAGAAGAGTCCACCAAAGAGCCCTTCATGGATGTCATCGGCAAAGGTATTCGGTCGTGCCGTACCCCAGTCAACATCTAAACTATCGGTAGCTCCGGTTCGTGGATTGTAGATGGTTACTATTGGTTTGATACGCATTCGCGTAGGAAAAGTGATACCACCCGCCCACAAATAAACGAGTCCCGTATTAGCTACGGCGACATCGTTACGAAGGCGCATGTGGCCGGAATCCGTTGTAGTACCGGGTGGAAGATCGAGTGCATAGGATTTATTATAGTACCGTTGACAAGCATCTATTTCATCACTGATTTGGCGCGGCACCCACGGTTGACTCGTGCCTCCTCGGTACAGACCAGTTTCGGTGGTGTAAAAATCGACATTCTGGGCAGCCGTTTCTTCGACCCAGATCATCACCATTATGTTATTGACACTGGTGCCAACGGTGCCAGTGACGGATAAAGAGGTCCAGACATTGGCATCAGGCGTCACGGAAGCAACGGCCTTGACTGTGACGCTTGCCGTGAGGAAGAAATTGTCGGCCGTGTAGGTGCCGCTGGTCCAATCCTTCACTACGTCGCTGGTTACGGCATCGGCTGTCCCTGTCCATTCTAAAATGGCGATACGAACGGGTTGCGATGCACTTATCTTGACACGCGCCTGAGCGATGACAGCTTGGTCACGCAATGGTTTTGTGTTAATCCACTCTGCAATTTGCAGTAGGCCGAGGCGTTGGGCGGCGGCTTGGTTTTGCGTGAGCTTCACGGAATTGACGGAATAGGAATCCCCGGTGGCGCGAGATATATTGACGCCGGCTGTTTGCGTGAGAATTACCCAACGATCGGGACCGTAGGTATCATCAGTCCGCGCGGTGGCGGTTGCCGGAGCGGTACGTTGAAAGATGTCGAAACCGCCGTTAATCAGGTAGTTGACGGAATTCCCCTGGGGCCCAGTTGGTCCTGTCGGTCCAGTGGCTCCGTTATTGCCCGCAGGCCCTGTCGGACCAGTGGAGCCTGTTGGGCCCGTGGGTCCCGCCCCGCCCTGCGGACCAGTGGGCCCGGTCGGCCCGACACCGCCCTCGGCTGCCAGCACATCCCAGTAGGTGATGTTGGGCGGCTGCTGGTTGGTGTGGCCCAGGATGCAGACGTAGGACGTTCCGGCGTCGGAAACAGCATCATCGACGATGTAGGCGTGGCCGCCGGCCCACGCGCCATGCCAGACTAGACCCTCGGGGCCGGTAGCCCCGACGTTGCCCTGGGGACCTGTGGGGCCAGTCGGCCCGACATCGCCCTGGGGGCCGGTCGGCCCCGTGGCTCCGGTGTCACCCTCGGCTGCCAGCACATCCCAGTAGGCAGCGTTGGGCGGCTGCTGGTTGGTG
>Ga0315273_10001611_pt1 | contig 25818 bp, 21 predicted proteins | sample YL17G02_0_MG_FD_205753 | JGI IMG/M metagenome (GOLD analysis project Ga0315273, IMG submission 205753) | Sediment microbial communities from Yellowstone Lake, YNP, Wyoming, USA - YL17G02_0 | ecosystem: Environmental > Aquatic > Freshwater > Lake > Sediment | place: USA: Wyoming | collected... | reverse complement strand
TGTTCGAGCGGCGTCGACGAGGATGCCGATGGCGTCGACGACGCTTGCGACAACTGTCTGCTGATCCCGAACCCGACTCAGCTCGACGCCGGCCACGATGGCTACGGCAACGCCTGCGATCCCGATCTGAACAACGACGGGGTTGTAAACTTCGCAGACCTGGCGGCCATGAAGAAGGTCTTCTTCAAGGCCGATGCCTTCGCAGATCTCAATGGCGACGGCGTCGTCAACTTCGCCGACCTGGCGATCATGAAGAAGGCGTTCTTCAAGGCACCGGGACCGGCGGCTGGCAAACCCTGATCACCGTCCCGTGGGCGCTCGGCCTGCGCGGCCGCCGCCTCAGTAACGGCCGAGCAAGTACAGTAGGCTCCCGGCGGGGGCTAAAGCTGGAGACCCCCGAGGACGATGCGGCGAAGACCCTGGCCCCCCGGAAAGCCTGCACAATGAGACGCTGGTGTCGCGCGCACTGGGTTGTTCTGGCGCTCGGATGGGTGATGGCGGGGGCGCCGGCCGCCGCCGATCCGGATGCGCTGAGCGGCGGCAATGAAGAGAAGATCAATGCCCTCGAGGAGAAGATCTCCTCCGTAGCGGGCACGCTCGAGTCTCTCCGCGCCGACCTCGACGCCCTCCGGCGCGAGGCGGGCCTCCCGGCTTCGGGCCCTCGGTCCCGGGGCGGAGAGGTGCTGCGGGCCGACTACATCGGCGAGGCGGGCGACGTCCCCTTCTACCGGGTGCGAGCTTCCGCCCCGGTTTCCGCCGGGAGCGACGAGCCGCCTACCGAGGCTGCCGATGCGCCGGGCCCCGATGCGACGCTTGACAAGGAGGAGGTGCCGCAGAACCCGGAGCCGCCGATCTTCACACCGGCCTTCCTGCGCGACGCGCGGGCGCTGCTGCTGCCGCGCAACGCCCTCGAGGTCGAGCCCGGGATCTTGTACACCGACAACACCCGCAACTCGCTGACGATCCGTGGGCTCGACATCATCAACACCATCTTCATCGGGACGATCAACGTGCAGAAGCTGAAGCGGCGAACCATCACACCCTATCTGCAGCTCCGATACGGCATCCTGGCCGATCTTCAGATGGGAGCCCGGTTCTCGGCCGTCAACGTCAAGGAATCACTCGAGTTCCCCCAGACCATACAGTCCGCACCGGCACGGACCAATCTCGAGCGCAAAGCGTTCGGTATCGGAGACTTCGAAGCCGACCTCGCGTGGAACGCCCTGCACGAGAGTGGCTGGATCCCGGACCTGATTCTGACAGGAATGGTGAAGGGAACGACGGGGACGAATCCCTTCGAGATCAAATCCAATGCAGTGGCAACGGGCAGCGGCTTCTGGGGCGTGCGGGGTGGGTTCACCGTCGTGAAGGTCAGCGACCCAGCGACGCTGTTCGCCAGCGCCAGCTACTTCTACCACATGCCGAAGACGTACAGCGGCTTCAAGTTCGATCCGCCGGACAGCATCGACCTCAGCGCCGGGCTTGGCTACGCCCTCAATCCGGTGCTCTCGTTGACGTCGCGGGTCGAGACGCGCTTCATCGATGACACCACGATCAACGGGCGGGCCGTCAGCGGGAGCGGCGCGACGGTCGCGGTCTGGAATACCGGAATCGCGTACGGCTACAGCCGGTCCGGATCGTTCCAGTTCTCGGTCGGCTTCGGCCTTACCGAGGATTCGCCCGATTTCGACATGAACTTCAGCCTTCCGTTCGTCTTCTCTCTCCCGCAGTGGTGGAACTAGCATGCGCTTCGCCGGGCTTGTCTTTGGGCTGCTGCTGCTTCCCGCGGCGCTGCCTGCCGCGGCCTTGGAGGCTCCCCGCAACGAGCAGGACTTTAACGCGATGCGGACGGAGGCGATCTCGCTCTACCAGTCGAAGCGCTACGAGGAGGCCTTGGCTCGGCTGGCGCTGATGTCGCAAGCCGCACCCAAGATCGAAGCGATCTGGGTGATGCGCGGAAACGCCGAGAACTTTACGGGCCATCCGAAGGAAGCGCTCGCGAGCTTCGAGCATGCGATCGCGATCGATGGCAAGGACCACCGAGCCCACACGGGTCGCGGTCTGGCGCTCTTCACGCTGAAGCGTTTCGACGAGTCGGCCGAAGCCCTGACCCGTGCCGCGGAGCTCCGGCCCGACGATCGGCAGATCTTGCAGCTGAGAGCGGCCTCTCTCCACTACGCAGGGAGGGATGCGCAGGCCTTGGAGGGCCTCCAGCGAGCGGTCGCGCTCGATCCCAAGGACGCCGGCAGCTGGCGCCTCCAAGGCGTCAGCCTGTTTCGGCTCGGGCGCTACGGCGAGGCGCTCGAATCCTTCGACAAGGCGATCGCCCTCGATCCCGAGCCGTACGACGCCTGGATGAGCAAGGGCTCCTGCCTGGTGAAGCTCGGCCGCGACGAAGAGTCCATTGTTGCCTACGACAAGGCCGTTCGGCGGAACTCGCTCGATCCCCAGGTCCAGTACAACCGCGGAGTTGTACTTCAGCGCCTGGGCCGGGTGGACGAGGCCCGGAAGGCCCTGAAACGCGCCGTGGCCCTCCGGCCCGAGGATGCCGCCGCCAAGGCAGCGCTGGCAGCCCTGCCGGGTGCGCCGCCACCTCTCTCCCGCTGATTCTCCTTATTCTGACTCCTTATTCTGACTCCTTATTCTCTGACGCGTCGCGGCCTGAAAGGCCGGTCCGCAACTTCCGACCCTAAAAGGACACATGGATATTTTACGGGGGGGAGTGTTTTCACGTCAGAAAGTAGTTGACCTGAGGGCTGGAAAAAGCTCAGACTGGCGTAGAACAGTGCGGGCACCGTCAAAGGACGAGGGCTTCAGCTTCCTGTTCTTGTCTTCGGAACGAAAGCTCATCCATCGAAAGGAAACAGCAATGCGTAGCAGGAACATTTGGATTGCCGGGGCCATGATCGTCGCGGTCTTGGGGATCTCCAGCGCGTCTCAGGCCGGGCAGGCCGGCTCGGCAGCAACGGACGATAGCGTCTACACGGACGACAGCGTTACGTCCACCACGATGACGGTCGGCGGGATCGTTCTGACGGACGACAGCGTTAAGGCCACCACGTCGTCCTTGGCTACCACCTTGGACAGCACAGCGGTAGTCCTCTCTCTGCAGATCTCGGACGACGGCTACCACGGTTCGTCGCCGTCCAACAACATCGCCGAGTTCGCTGGAGCCGTCACGAACGACGCCACGGTTACGGGCGTGACCGGTATGACCGCGGTGCAGCAGAACGCCGGTAACGCCAACGTGACCGTCCAGTCGAACACGCTGATGGACCTCACGGGTCTGGGCACGATGGTCATGGGCAACGGCGCGGGCCTCTCGAGCGCAGCGGCGATGTTGGTGCTCAACCCCGCGTTCACGCTGTCCAACAGCGCGCTCGCGGCTCGCGCGATCGCGTTGTCGGCGCTCCAAGGTGGAGACGACGGTCTCTCCTCTCCGCTCGGCTCGATCGGCCCCACGGCAATCGAGTTCGTGGGCGGATTGACGTACGAGCTCTCGCCGGAGCACAACGTTGCTGAGTTCCTCGATGTCGCGAGCAATATTGCCGTTGTGGATTCGACGTTCGGTATTACGACCGTTCAGCAGAACGTTGGCAACGCGAACGTCCAGTCGGCGTTCAACAACATCGCGTTCACCACGGGCGATGCGGTTCCGATCCCGTTCGTTGGTCAGTAGGATCGGTCCAGTGCAGCTAGTAGCCTACTCCGGTCCCGCCCATGCGCATGCGGAGCGGCTTGGAAGCGGGTAGTACTCGGGTTCGGGGGGGGCCTCACGGCCTCCCCCGAATCCAACCGACTGGAAGATTTCCGACGGGTTGAACCCCCGCCCAAGAAGAAGTCCGAATGCCCCCCCGCCCCCCCGGCACATTCACTCTTCGACTGGCAGTGCGTCCCGCGCGCCGGGTGCTCGCTCTCACGTTCTCATGCGCTGCGTGGATGTCCGCCCTGATCATGGTCGCGCCGCCGCCCGCGGGTGCGCAGGATGCGCAGAGTGTGCGAACGGGCAGCGGCCTGCGCGGGCTCGAGCTGCGTCGCGACGGCGTGAAGAGCATGCTCGAGCTGCGCTGGGAGAACGTGGTGCGCCAGCGGCTCGAAATCGGCTGTGGTGCCGCAGCACTGGCGACGATCCTCGAGTACCACTTCGATTTTCCCGCGACCGAGCAAGAGATCGCGGACGCGCTCTGGACCGATGCCACACACGGCAAGCCGATCCAGGCCCAACAACAGACGCGAAACGCCGGGTTCACCTTGGCCAATATCAAGCGCGTGGCCGAGCAGGGCGGTCTGGCGGCAGCTGGATTCGCGGTCGAGGCGAAGGATCTCTACCGGCTGCAGATCCCGGCCATCACCCAGGTGGTGATCAAGGGCTATCCGCACTTCGTGGTGGTTCGCGGTACGCAGAATGGGAGGGTTTACGTCGCGGATCCCGCGTTCGGCAACACCACCTACCGGCTGCCCGCCTTCGAGAAGATTTACTCCGGCGTACTCCTCGCCTTCGTGCTTCGAAGCGGGCAGCCGGTGCCGCCGGCTCAGGACAACCTATCCGTCAAGGCCGAGGAGCCGCTCGGCCCGGGATTGGAACAGGTGATGCGAACCGTGCGGTTGCGAGAGATTCCGCTCACCAAGTTCATGAATCAGTCGTCCTACCGCATCTCCACGTTCCAATTCGTGAGCCCGAGGATCCCCGGGCTCGAGTCGGTCTTTCCGACCTTCCTGGGGTCGAGGGTGGAGTTCTGAACCGTGATGCGACGGGAGTCGCGGAAGCCGCAGCGGATATGGGCAGATTAGTTCCATCAGGAGTGGCCATCATGCGTACAATCTTTTTGATCGGGGCTCTGTGCTGGGGCTTGGGCTCGGCCGGCGTGGCAACGGCCGACGATGTCGAGGACCCCTTTGCCGGGCGTGTCCCCGGCCTGCCCATAGCGGACGAAGAGCTCGAGGCCTATTCGGGCCGCGGCTTCCAGTTCAGCAGCTTCCCGGGAGGGGTCAACAACGGGAGCGTATCGGGGTCCGTCTCCTCGACGGTGGCCAGCGACGCCTTCGGAAACTCCCAGGGCATCGTCAACGTCACCCAATTCAACGGCGACTACAACACAGTCTCCGTCTCGGTGAATCTCTCCGTCAACATCAACACGACCACCATCACCAACTCCTCCGGTCTGAGCGTTGGCGTCAGCAATGGGTTCAGCCTTTCCGGCGGCCAGGCAGGCATCGCGATTTCCCCGCCGTAGTGGGCGTTTTTTTGACACTTAGGGGGGCGAGCGGCCACAGCATCATGAGGAGGCGGGCAAGTGACCAGCAGTAGTCGTTTCTTTCGTTGTGCGCTCCTTGCCGTCTGGGCCGTCGGCGTCTCGAGCGACGCTGACGCGTACAGGCTGAATGTCATCAGCTCAGGCGTGTCGGTAAACGTCCTGGCCACGGGCGGATCTGATTCCGATACGGGAGGGAGGTCGGCGTCCCGTGTAGCGAGCGGCATCGCCACTGCCGTGCAAGCGGATCGGCTTGGCAATGTGGCGAGTTCGGTGGCATTCGGGGAGTCGATCCTGGTGATCGGCGCCCTCCAGGTCCTGACGCTTGGCGAGACGAACGTGCGCTCGCGCGCCGACGCCCCGCTGACTGGTAGCGCTCTCTCGAACGTCACCGGGGAGATCACGTTCAGCGTCGAGAAGCGCGCCGAAGAGACGCTTCCGCTCTTGCTGCAGCTGGAAACCGAGCTGATCACATCGGGCTCTCGTATCGGGGAAGATGCATTCGAGGGCGAGACCTTCGTATACATCCTCGAAAACCTCACGACGCAGCAAACGCTCCACGACAGCCGTCTCGCGGGATACCCCGCTCTCGTGCACTTGTCGGGCCTGGTGGGTGACGTCTTCAAGATCAGCTACTTCGGCTCTCTCGAGCGCGACGAAGCGGCGCGACCCTACGCGTTCGGACGAGAATCCCATAGGACGCGTCTGGTCTTCTCGGGCGCGGAAATACCGGAGCCGGAAACGGCGCTGTTCGCTGCCTTCGGTCTGGCGGCTCTCGGCCGAGTCGGTCGGAAGCGCCTCGGAACGGCCTGAACGACTCTTCTTCCGGACACGCCGCTTCCGCTCGAAAGCGAGGCGGGGGGCCGGCTCGGGCGTGCGCGAGACCCCGCAGGTCCCGGTTGTCGTCGGAAGTGACGGCTGGATCTCGTTCCTCGCCCGCCGCCGCGATTCCGGCGAGAATTGCGTAAGCTCACCGAGAGGCGGAGCGCCGGGAAGACGGGTTCGTGGAGCTCTTGCGGGGCGCCCCCAGCCGATGCAGCTCGATCAGCCCGAAGAGAAAGAGAAGTACGGCGCCCGTGACGTACGGCAGCGCGGCCGCGTAGGGGCCAGACCTGGGCATCACGATTCGGAGCGGGCCTCCGAGGACGCCGAGGATGGCGATGGACACGGCCGCGGCTTCCACGGGTGAACGCCAGGTCCCGCGAACGCTGGCAACCTGCTCGAGTCGCGGGCGGAGCAGGTAGATCGCCAGCGGCAAGACCAGCAAGTAGTAGTGCACCCAGACCAGGCGCAACGCCACCACCGACGCCGCGCAGGCGAGCGCCAGCATCAAGTAATCGCGCTCACGCTGCTGCTCGGCGCGCCCGTCCTCGTAAGCGCTGCGCTGTGGGCCCTGCAGCGTGCCGAAACGCCGAATGCCAGACCAGACGACCCAAGCCGTCCCGAGGACGGTGGCTGCCAACAGTGGCATCGAGACCTCCGGCGCTCCCAGCTCCGTTGCGATTCGACTGATGCAGAAGTTTCCAATTCTCACTGATACATCCGCGGCGCTCTCGAGGTCGGGAAGCGCAGCCATCCAGTCGAGCCAGGCCCGGGTGGAGCCGAGAAAGATGCTCGACGAGACGACGGCAAGGGTGCTTCCGATCCCGATGGCAATGCTCTGAATCGAGAGGGTCCGCCAGCGCCGATCCGCCACCCAGCCCATGGCGAGAAAGACGAAGACCAGCCCCAGGGTCGGCTTGAACAGGATGAGCACGGCCAGCAGCAGGCCCGCGACCGCCTGGCGCAGGACAGGAGATCGATCGTCGAGCAGCCACAGGTAGGCAGCAATGCCCGCAAGTTGGATCTGATTCACGTTGGCCACGCGCGTGTCGGAAGCCAGCGGATCACTGCACGTCAGGAGAGCCAGCAAGACGAGGCAGGTCGTCCGCCAACCGTACCCGCAACTCCGGCACAGGCGCATGATCGCGAACGCGAAGCAGGCCAGGCTGAAGGCATGGAAGAGATCCAGATCGACGTCGTAATTGCCGGTCGAGACGGATCTCAGCGCGAGGTAGAGGAAGGGTGTGGAGAAGGTTTCGATCGTTCGGCGATAGCCGACGGCTGCGGCCAGCCGCTTCGAGCTCGGATCGGCTGCGAGGAGCTCCCGGCCAAATTGCGCGAGCGATTCCCGGCCCTCCGGCGAGTAGATGTTGGTGATCTCAACTTTGCTTCCGGCCTCACCGACCAGCCAGAACTGGTAGTAGTCGATCCCGGGCGGCGGGCTGGCAATCCCGAGCCAGAACACCCGGACTGCCCAGGCGAGCAGCAGCAGGACGATCACCAGGTCGAGCCGGCTGCTCGCCGCATTCGAGGAGGGCGAACTCACGGCCCGGCTGCTCGCCGCATTCGAGGGGGGCGAGCTCACGGCTTCCCCCCAGCCCGCGCGGCTTCGATCTCCTCGGCCATGCCCTGGGCCGCAACGTCCCAGTCGAAGTTACGAGACCACGCGAGGGCGCTCGCCGACATGCGCTGCGCCAGGGCATCGTCCGTTAGCAGCTCGGCGATCCGTGCCGCGAAGGCTTCGACATCGCCGGGCACAACCAGGAAGCCTGTCTCTCCGTGACGAACCGAATCCCGCAGCCCCGGTGCGTCGCTCGCCACGACCGGCGTTCCGAGCGCGTTGGCCTCGATCACCGTGAGACCCCAGCCCTCCTTCTCGGACGCGCAGACGCAGACGCGAGCCTGCGCAAGCAAGGTGTCGCGCTCATCGTCCGTGACGAAGCCCGCGAAGCGTGTCTTCGCCTCGAGACCGAGATCACGCGCCAGCGCCTCGAGGCGAAGCCGTTCGCTCCCCCTCCCGATCACGACGAGATCGGCGGCAGGCATGACGTCGCGAATCCGAGCCATCGCATGCAGCAGCAGGTCGATCCTTTTGTAGGGCTCGAGCCGCCCGACGTAGACGATGCGAGCCGGGCGCATAAGAATCGGAGGCGCTTCGACCTTGGGCACACGGATCCCGCAATGGCTGACGCGAATCTGCCCGGCAGGGATCCCTCTGCGCACCAGGTCGTCGCGAGAGCTCTCGGAGATGGCGACGAAGCGCTGTCGTCGGTAGACCCACGGGATGGGCCGCTCGGCCAGCCAGACGGCTGCCGCGACCGGCCACGACACCTGGCTGAACGCCGTCTCGCCAAAGAGGTGGTGGCAGAGGGCAAGCACCGGCACAGCCGAGTAGAGCGGCGAGAAGAAGGGCGCCTTGTTCAGGCATTCGACGACCACGTCGAAGCGCGCGTGCCGCGTCTGCCTGGCGCAGGCCCATGCCACGGAGGGGTAGTAGCGGGCAAGACCGCCGAGGCGCCAGACGTCCAGCCCGTCGACTCGCTCCCGAGCCGCCGAACCGGGAAAGCTCGACGCCGCCCAGCTCACCTCGAACCCCCGCGCGGCCAGCCGCCCAAAGATCTCGGCCACGTGCGTCTCGGCCCCCCCCGCCTTCGGGTGGCGCGGATCCCGCTCGTTCAGCACGAGGATGCGGCGGGGAGGGTTCATTCTGCGGGAGCCTACCGCAGCAGTTGCCTGTCGAAGCTGCCGGAGCCCTGCACGCATCGACCGCTGCGGAGAGGTCGCGGGGTCAACATCCGAGGGGATCTCGGGAGCCCGATTGGGTATCCGCCGCGATTGCGGGTCGAGTATGATGAGGGTCCGCCGGAACCCGATGGCAGACCCCACGGCGGGAGAGCGCTGAGAAGGCTCGGGTCTGCAGGATACGGATGCCGTTGCACACGCTGGTCGTCATCCCGACCTACAACGAGGCCGGCAACATCGTTTCTCTCCTGCACGGCGTTCTCGCGCAGCAGCACGGAATCGAGGTGCTGGTCGTCGACGATGCCAGCTCCGACGGTACTGCGGAGAGCGTGGAATCGGTGCGCATGACTGAGGCGCGCGTCCATCTCCTGCGTCGCCCTGGGAAGCTCGGGTTGGGCTCCGCTTATCTCGCGGGCTTCCGGCACGCACTCGACCGCGGCTTCGATGCAGTCTTCACCATGGACGGCGATTGGAGTCACGATCCGATCTATCTGGGCAAGATGCTCGATGCGCTCTCCGATCACGACGTGGTCATCGGGTCCCGCTACGTCCGTGGGGGAGAGCTCAAGAACTGGAGCCTCCACCGTCGAGCCCTGTCTCGTTTCGCAAATTGGTACACCCGCTGGCTCCTTCGCATCCCCCACCGCGACGTCACGTCCGGTTACCGCGGCTATCGAAGAGAGGCCCTCGAGAGCGTGGATCCCTTCTCCATCCGCGAGTCCGGCTACTCGTTCCTCGAAGAGATGATCTGGCGCCTCCATCGCGCAGGTCTCTCCATCACCGAGATTCCGATCGTCTTCACGGATCGATGTACAGGCACGTCGAAGATCGAGAGCAGCGAGATCCTCAAGGCTGCTTACCACGTCATGACGACCGCCCTTCGCCGCCGGCGTTCGAGCCGAGCTCGGCCTGAGTTCGAGAAGGCGCGACGGGGTGTCTCGGCTCCGTGAAGACCGCGCGTTGACTGGCTGGAGCGCTCGCGAACGCTGGGCGCTCTGCGGCCTCGCGACGGCGAGCGTGGTGGTGCAGATCCCCTTTCTTCAACGGGGAATCTCACTGCTTGACGAGGGCTCGATACTCGCGTTGGCAGACGCAATCGCGCGAGGGAGTCGCCTCTACGCCGATCACCGAACTCCGCTGGCCCCGCTCACGTATGAACTTCTGGCGCAGGGCTTCAAGCTCTTCGGCGCCGCGCTGTGGGTACCGCGCGTCCTCCAGGCAGCGATCTTCAGCGGCAGCATCCTGCTTACGGTGGCCATCCTCGCGCGAATCGTGCCGGCCAGGGCCGCCCTCCTTGGTGGGCTTGCGCTTCTCGCCATCAAGCCCCTTGGCTATATGGCCTGGACGGTCATTAGTTACTCTCCACTTTCACTCTTGTTCGCACTGGGCGCGCTGTGGGCTCTCCTGATGGCGCTTCCTGGCCATCAGGCGCGACGGCTCTTCGCTGCCGGGCTGGCAGTCGGACTTGCCGCCATAGCCAAACAAAACCTGGGCCTGCTCACGTGCACGACAGCCGGCGTCGTGATCACGATCGACTGGCTGCTCGAGAGACCGCGGCGCGGTAGAGATCTTCTCCAGCGAACCCTTGCGCTCGCCGGCGGCGCAGCGATTCCAGTAGCGGCTATCGCCGCACGCTACGCCTACGTTGGCGCAGCTCGCGATCTGTTCGAGCAGGCCGTGGTCGCTGTTCTCGGACTCAGTGAAGGGTACTGGATCCCACTTCCGCCAATCGCACCTTGGTCGCCGCGCGCGGGCGACTTGGTGATGCTGGTGTTCGCGTATTTCCCTGCCGGCATCGTCCAGCTCGTGCTCGAGGGGCGACTCTCCCTTGAATCTGGCTGGATGGTCCCTGGGCTCGAGTTCTGGATGAAGATCATGTACCTCGCCCCCCCGCTTGCGTGCGCTTCCCTGATCTTTCTTTTGCTGCTGCGCTGGCGCGATTCGACTCTGGACCGAGTCGGGTTCAGCCAGCGCTTTGCTCTCTTGCTGTTCTCTGCTTTCGCGTACGCAAGCATGCTCTACCGCGCAGATTGGGCACACCTCATGAACGTCGCTCCTCCGCTCGTTGCTGTTGTGACGCTGGCGATCGTTGAGTTCTCGGCGCGCGTTGCCTGGCTCGGGCGGGCTTTCGGTGCGGGTCTGCTTGCGCTCTGGCTTGTCGGTGCGGGTGCGGCTGCGTGGGCGGTGCTTACGGTGAACTCCGTCCCGGTGGAGACAGCGCGGGGCCGCCTGCTAGGACCGGCTCATGAGGCGCGCGAAGTGCAGCGGGTGTTGGACTGGATCTCGGAGCGTAGCGAGGCGGAGACCATCGCTTTCTTGCCTTCACAGCCCCTCTACTACTTTCTCTCTGGCAGACCTCTACAGGTCTCGCAGGACTTGTTGGGCCCTAGCATGCTCGTGGGTCGCGGGGACAAGGGGCTTGCCCAGGATCTGCGGAGCATCGACTGGGTTGTCTATAACCCCACCCGTGTACCGTTCATCGCCGGTGACGTTACGGATTACGCGCCGCACACGGCGCGTATGCTCGCCCGGGCGTTCGAGGTCGACCAGTCGCTCTCCCCCGCAGCCGTGGTTCTTCGGCGCCGCGACCGAGCTTTCGTCCCCGAAGTCACGATCGCCGATTTCTGGGAGCAGCTCCGAGAACGCGCGGAGAGCGTCTTAGAAACGAAGGGATCGCGAGCGGGGAGCCGGGCGAGCACCGAGGTGTGGATGCTCTACCACGTCGTCTCGGCGCCAGCCGGTCCGACTGACGCCCCGACATGCTTCGAGGTGGAGCACAGCGTCGAAGCTGGAGACACCCTGATCGTCTCACCCCTCTTCCCTCCTGCACTCTGGGCCCGTGATGAAGCGACGGAGCACCCGCCCAGCGCGCCTGTCCGCTTCGCGGTCAGCTTGAGCGTCGGCGGGCAGCCTGAGACGTCACTCGATCTGCGGGTGCTGGGCGCCGGAATTCCCGGTGGGTCGATTCGTCGACAGCTCGATCCCTGGAGCGGTCAGCGTGTGAGGCTTCACTTCTGCGCGTCGTCGGAATTTCCCGCTGATGTGGGAGATCGCCCGCTCGTTGGGTGGGCAGAGCCCCGCATCGTTCGTAGGAGATCCGATGGGAGCGTTCTCAATCCTGGGGCCGGATCGCATACGCCGTGATGAGCCCGCTCCTCCGAAGCACCCAGCCCGCGAAATCGAATGGGAGAGAGGCGAGATTGAACGCCGGGAGGTCCAGGGTCCGCTCGAGGCGTAACGCGTAGCCCAGGCTGGGTGCCATGTCCTTCGCGATCGGATCGTGCCGCAGCCGCCAGGTGGTGAAGCCGGCGCGTGCGAGCAAGGCTCGCAGGGTGCGAGGTTCGAACTGGTAGAGATGGCCAGGCAGATCCAGGTGATGCCAGAAGCGCCCGAACACGAGACGCCCCAGGCTGGCGAAATTCTGGACCGAAACCACGAGCTGGCCGCCCGGCCGGAGCGCACGATGAGCGGCACGCAAGGTGGCAAGTGGGTCGTGCGTGTGTTCGAGGACCCACCACAGTGTTACTGCGTCGAAGCTCTCCGGAGGAATATCCACGTCCGGAAGCATCCCGCAGTAGATCTCGAAGCCGGTGTCCTCGCGTACGCGCTCAGCCACCGCTGTGTCGACCTCTGTACCGGCGGCCTCGTACCCTCGGCCACGAAGAAAGTGGAGGTACCTCCCCCCCCCACAACCGACGTCGAGCACGCGTGCGCCACGTACGACCGGGAGGTTCCGAAACGCGGCGTAGTAGAGACGCTCGGCGGCCGATGGTGGCGTGGCCCGATGCGGAGCGTAATCCGTCGGGTAGTAGCGGGCGATCGCGGCTGCTGTGGGGCGTGGGTTGACGAAGACCAGACCACACCGCGCGCAGCGCACGACACGAAAAGTGCCCGGCACGTGCCGACGCAAGTCGGTCCCCGTCAGCACGAGCTCCGTGTCGTGCGAGCCACAGAGATTGCACGGGGTCTCTTCTACCTCCGACGAGTTCTCGACGGTCGTCGGTTCCATCATCGGGGCTCCGACGGGCGGGCAATGATGGTCTCCAAACCGACGCCGCCGATCCAAACGATCCGATCTGCGAGGCCAAGCCACTTCGAAGCCGCGATTGCAAGCGCGGCCGGCCGGTCGCCGAACCGTCGCAGGCGCGACAGCATGTATCCCACGTGAAGCGCCCGACGATGGGGATGCCGATCGACCAGCGCGAACCCTGCCTTCTTCAGCAGGAGCGGGAGAGTGCGATTGTCGAGATGAATCGTGTGCATTTCCATGAAGAACGGATATCGCCCGCGCAGCAGGCGGGCCATTAAAGAGTCGAGGTTGTGGGTCGTGAACGCGACGATGCCTCCGGGGAGCAGAATTGTGCGAATCCGTTGGAGCGCACGGACCGGGTCGGAGAGATGCTCGATCACATCCCACAGTGTGACCACGTCGTACCGACGATCTGTCGGAAACTCCTCGATCGTGCAATTGGAGACGGAGAGGCCGAGCCTCGTGCCCGCGTGCTGCGCCGCCCAGCGGCTCGGTTCGATGCCTTCGACTCGGAATCCGCGTTCCCGCGCAAGCTCCAGGAAGAATCCGGCGTAGCATCCAACGTCCAGCAGCTCCCGCCCCTCAACGAAGGGTTCGAGCCGGTCCAACTCGCGGGCGTATGTCTGCCTTCGCGCAAGTCTCTGCTCGAGGTAGTCTGGGTCCTCCGCCCGCGCATACTCGTCGAAGTGGTCCGCAGCGGCGGGAGCAGGGTCGTTGAACACCATCCCGCACGAAAGGCATCGATAGATGTCGGCATGCATTCCGAGCCCGAAGTTCGTGCAATGGTAGCGACTGCCGCTACCCTGCAAGTTGGAGAGATTGCTGGGGTAGAGAACTGTCCGATCCGGACTTCCGCACAGCGGACAGCGTTGCACCTCATTTGCCTTCAAGGGGGTAATCCTCGATCGCGTGACCCAGTTCTCGGTGGACCTGCCCTGCGTTGGTCTGCCCTGTCATTATGCAACAGCTCGCCTTGATGCGGGCCACGCGTCAGCGATGAGCGGAGCACCGTTCCGGCGCGGAGTGTTGCCTTGACGACCTGGCGAGTCGGGCTCAGTATGGACCCGCGTGTCAAGCTCGCCCAACTCCAAGGTGAACGAAGCGAGTCCAAACGCTCGTCCGATCGATGGCATTACGTCTTGTGTCCTGGCAGGCGGTTGGCGTGAGGACGCAGCTTCGACGAAGCCGCCGGCGCAGAGCCCGCGATTCGGGCTCTTCGACTCGATGCGGGCGGTCGCGGTGCTCTGCGTGCTCGGGATGCACGTCGGCTACGTGTCAGGAGGAAGTCAGCGGGCTTGGTACGGCTATCTGACTTCCCACCTCAACATTGGCGTCACGATCTTCTTCGTGATCTCGGGCTTCCTGCTCTACCGCCCGCATGCGGTGGCTCTCCTGAGCGGGATGGTCCCGCCTCCGCTCGGGACATACGTCCGTCGCCGCATCGTCCGCATCGTCCCGGCGTACTGGGTCGCGCTGACGCTCTTGGCCATCTGGCCTGGCCTTTACGGCGTTTTCACGCACGATTGGTGGATCTACTACGGATTTGCGCAGGGCTACTCGTCTGACTGGCAGACCCTCACCGGCGGGATCGGTCCCGCTTGGAGCCTAACCGTCGAGGTCGGGTTCTATGCCGCGCTGCCGGGCCTTGCCTGGGCCTTTCGCCGGCTCTGCCGGAGCACGGGGCCACATCGGGCTTTGAGTTCCCAGCTGTGGGGGTTGCTGGTGTTCGGGGTCCTTGGGGAGATCCTGCGAAACGCTCTCACCCCGACGTTTCCTGCGTTGCCGACGACGTACCCCGGACTGCTCCTCGATTTTTCGGTGGGGATGTTCCTTGCCGTGCTCAGTGCATCGGTCGGAGCTGACGAGCGGGATCGATCGTGGACGCGCTGGGTCGCAGCACATTCGGGAGTGTGCTGGGTCTTGGCAGGAGCGGTGTACCTCAGCGTGTGCGCGGTACTCCCGCGCGGTATCACGAAAGAGACGGGCCTCTATTTCTCCTTCCGTCATCTCGCCTACGTCACGGTGGCCGCGCTGCTGATCCTTCCCGCCGTGTTTGGAGAGCACGCTGGCGGCGTGCCGCGCCGCCTGCTGGGCACGAGAGCGATGGCGTGGCTGGGCAAGATCTCATACGGCGTCTTTCTCTGGCATCTGCCGCTTCTGTTCGCGTTGGCCCGCGTTGGGGTCGACCAATGGATCCCAGACGCGCCCTTTCTTTCGCTCGCGCTCGCGATCCTCCCAATATCCCTGGTGTGCGGGGCGGCCAGCTTCCATCTCGTAGAGAAGCCCGCGATGAGGCTGCGAGGCTCGTCGCTCCTCGCGAACCGTTCGGAGGCACGCAGCGGCCGGTCCTCATAGTCGCATCCGGATGCCAGTACCTTCATCACGCCCGCACACTTGAGCCAATCGGCATTCGCTTGTCTTCGGCTAGCGCGACCCGGGCGTGCTCATCGGCTCGAGATCGGCTCGAACCCATATCTCGAGACGGTCCTCGTCGCGGGTGGGGCGAGGCGTAAAAAACTGATGCATTACCTTGATTACCCCGGCCGGCGTCAGCTGTGGAATGTTGTTGTAGGGAAGGTCGACGACCGGGAAGGTCTCGCGGACGAAGCGTTCCCGGTTCCAGTAGGCGGCGAGCTCGGCCCGGAAGCGTCGAGTGTTCTTGCGGGAGATGATCACGTCTGGTGACTCGGCGAGATCGGCCATGCGGTTTGCGCCGGTGTAGCCCACGAGCATGCGGCTCCCGAGGTAGACGATATAGCTGCTCGTCTCGTAGTTCGTTGCGATCACGAGGCTCGAGGGGTCGTCGCGGAGCGAGCGCAGACGGGGAATCACGAAATCGAGGGGGCCGAGCACCGGCTCGCGCAGCTCGGCGAGGCGACCCTCGAGTTCCTCCCGCTTGGCGGGAAGAATGAGGGCGAGGCCGAACACCAGCGCGCCAGCCAGAGCCAGCCGTGCCGCAAGACGCGGAGCCGGCGCAAGCGAGCGAGCGAGCTCCAGAGCGAGTCCCACGTCGAGAATGAGGCTCGCCGCGAGGAGCGGCAGCGCGGGCATCGCGTAGCGGTCGAAAATCCAGGGGATGCTCGTGATCAACAGGAGCTCGAGGACCGCCGCGAGAGCAAGCAGGCGTGAAAGGCGAAGCCGGGGGGTGATGCCCGGCAGCGGCGCTCGTGCCGCCGCGTGCAAAGCCTCCGCGAGGAGCTTCACAGCCACGACGGCAGCCAGTGGCTCTCGCCACAGAAGAAAGTCGAGAAGGACGCGAGATCTCCTGAGCCAGAACGCCGTGTCGGGGTTGAAGCGCCAGTACCAGCGGGTCATCTCGGCGGTCTCGTAGAAGCGAGCGAGTGGAAGCACGAGAAGGCCGAAGAGGAGCAGTGGGAGCCATCCCACCGCGAGCCGGCGCAGTCGTGCGTTGCGTGATGCCGGCCCACGCAGCGCCGCGACAGCCACGTCGACGCCCAGGGCCGCTGCCCAGGCAAAGGCCGTGGGCGGAAACGTGTTGTAGAGGAGAAGAAGCAGAAGGGTAGTAGAGGCGGTGCAGGGTAGGGCGCGGCCGCGCCCGAGGATGGCGTGGCGAAGATACACGAGCACGAGGAGCCCCTGCAGCCCGATCGTGAGCCCGTGGTAGCGCGCTTCGCGAAGGTGCAGCGCCAGCGAGGTCGAGAGTGCCGCGAGCCCGAGGAATCCAGCGACGCTCCATGAGGCTGCCGCGCGCCGGGCGCCGAAGCTCATAGCGAGCGCGAGGGCCAGCGCCGCAAGCCCTGTCATGCCGGCGAGCACGAACGGCAGCCGGAATCGGGCCGTGCGCGCGTGGAGATCATCCACCCCCTGCGCCGCCCAGACGCCGAGGGTGGCGAAGTAATACTGGCCCCAGACGGATCCGATGTAGGCGTCGGAGTCTTCCTTGCGACCTACGGCCAGTGGCGCATCGAGGTCGTAGACGAGGTTCCGCCCGTCAGAAATCTTCGGATAGCCGAAGCTGAGGATCCGCTGCGCGTACGCCACCGTCTCCGCCTCATCGTTCCACAGCAGGGGATAGGAGAGATGACGTAGGAGCGAAGCGGCGAGGACGAGAGCCACGATAGCGCTCAGAACCGCAGGGAAAACGAGGCCGCCCGGAACCGCGGGGGTGGGCGCGGCGTTACGAGCTCGCCTCAGGCTCGAGCCCCGAGCTCGGGGCCATCCGCGAGGCGCAGGACCCGAAGCTCGCTGAGAGAACTGCACGGTCCCGTTCGGCGAGACTCACTGTTGCCGGTGTCGTCGGAGGCGGCGCAGGGCACGGCGCACCTTCTCGATCGCAGCGCGTAGAGCGCCGGATCCAATCGAGCATACGTCAGCGAACTATGGACGAATAGCATCGCGCCTCGGCGGGCAACACCCACAGTCCGATATACTACAATGGTTTTCAAGTCTCGCAGTCTGAAGAGGGCCCTACGGACAACCCTCGCTCGATTCAACTGGACTCTTTGCGCGCATTGGCCGCGTTGGGCGTGGTTGTGTTCCATGTCGGCACCATCTCGTTGCTTAATTTTTCCCCGCTGGTCGGCGGCTTTACGTCCCACCTCGACTTAGGAGTAACGCTCTTCTTTCTCCTCACCGGCTTCCTGCTCTACCGGCCGTTTGCACAGGCAGCGTTATTCTCCTCCGAGCCACCCTCGGTTGCGCGATACTTCAACCATAGACTCCTCCGGATCGTACCCGCCTATTGGGTCGCGCTGACGTTCTTGGGTCTCTGGCCGGGCTTAGAAGGTGTCTTCACACGGCAGTGGTGGGTCTACTATGGGTTTGCGCAGTCGTATCGTCGAGACTGGTTACATGGCGGAATCGCCCCCGCCTGGAGCCTCTCGATAGAGGTCGCCTACTACGTCCTTTTGCCACCCTTCGGGCTGGCTCTAGTGTGGCTCTCTCGTAGAGGGTCGCTTCAAGCTCGATTGCGCGCACAGTTCGCGGCCCTCACGATGCTCGGTCTGAGCGGCGTGGCGCTAAGGTTTTGGATCATCCAGGCCGGCCTGCGAGACTTGAGCGGAACGCTGTTGGCACACTTACTCTGGTTCGCATTGGGCATGAGCCTGGCGGTGGGCCGATCTTGGGTCGATCGATGCACGACGCCGCGTTGGCTGCAGGTAGCGATCGCGCGACCCGTCGCTTGCTGGGTTCTTGCTCTCGCGATCTATACCTTCATTGCCCTCACGCCATTCTTCCCCCGGCCATTCGATGGCCGGCAGTACTCTGCGTTCGCGCTGACTGTAGAGCACGTGCTCTACGGGATCATCGCAGCTCTCGTGATGCTGCCCGCGGTCTTCGGCGAGTCGGCGGGTGGCTTGCCGTGGCGCCCCCTTGCACATCGGTCGCTCGCGTGGGTCGGGGCAATCTCTTACGGGATCTTCCTCTGGCACCAGCCGCTACTGAAGGCGATTTGCGATCGGGGTGGCGCGAAGCTCTTCCCGGGTTGGTCGTTTTTGTCGCTCTTGCTCCCCACATTGGGGGCTTCGATCGTCTGTGGATGGGCGAGCTACCGCTTCATCGAACAGCCGGCGATGCGGCTCGCCAGGAGTCGTGATCGGTCTTCGTGAAAGGTGCATCGATGATCCAAGCACCGCAGCATTCGAGACCTTTTGCCTGGATACTGTTGGGCTTGGCGCTCGGTGGGATCGGGCTGGTCCTACTTCTTGGTCCCGATGCCCCGCCGCCCCCGGCCAGCATGTTGCCGAGTGCCGATGGGCTCCTCGAGACCCTGCGTGCCGAGGTCAAGATCGAGAGGGAGGCTCGCGTGGCGCTCGCGCGAGAGGTCGCGGAGCTACGAGCGCGATCCGAATCGACGACCGCAGCAGCGCCGGGACGCTCGGGCGTCGGATCGCCTCCGAAGCTCGAATCGGTGGGTTCCACGCCCGAGGTAGCGAACGCGCGGAGCGAGATGCGACCGGTCACCCGCGCTGCGGACTCTGAGGCGGCCTCGGAACAGCGGCCCGCATTCGACGAAGAAGAGTTGGTCACTGCGGGCTTCAACCGCGTCGATGCCACCCATCTGCGCGAGCGCTGGGAGAAGCTCATGCTCGAAAAGCTCGAGCTCAACGACCGTGCCATGCGGGAGGGATACTTCATGACGTCGCGGCACGGCGCCGAGTCCGCGGCGTTCGATCTCTCATTCCGGTCCGAGGTCGGAGATGCCGGCTACGCTGCTTACCTCTATGCCACCTCTCAGGACAACTCGGTGGTCGTGCGAGGCGTCCTGCCCAACTCGGCCGGGCGCGCAGCGGGGCTAGAGATGGGCGACCAGATCGTACGGTACGATGGCTCGGCCATCTTCACTACCCCTGAGCTGCAGATCCAGACGTCCTCGGGTGTTAGAGGTGAAAGCGTGGAGGTTGACGTCCTGCGCAATGGCCGAACGATCTCGCTCCGCGCGCCGCGCGGGCCGCTCGGAGTGGTCACCGAAGCGGCGCGCCGCTCACCCAGCTCACGCTGAAAGCGCGCGTCGGTGTGCGTATCTGGAGTTGCACGGTTCTGAGGCGCCCACCGAGGGCGAGCGTGCTTCGACCTGGAGCAATGGACTAGGAACCCGGCGATGGAGATCGGTCCTCGGGTCGCGAGAGGGGATCGGGCACCATCTCGAGTGAGAGATCCGGGCGCAGCGCGACGAACACGCACTTGGAGCAATCGACCTCCGAGGGTGCCCGCGATGCGTCTCGGCTCTCGAATCCAAGACGTCGCTCGGGGAAGACGGCCTTGAATGCGACGCCGTTCCAGATGGAATAGCTGTGCCGACTTGCGACGTCTGCCGGTGCCATATTCGGACCACTGTGGAGCAACACGATCGTTGCATCGACGAGAGAGGGGTTCTGTGCGACGAAAGTGAGAAGCGCCCGCGCATGATCTCCCCGTGGCGTTCGCCAGTTCATCCAAAGAGCGCCGTAGGGCGTCGTGGCGACGATCGAGAGCAGCGCTGCGGTCCCGAGGAGTGCCCGCCCATGCGTTCGCGTACATCGCCAGGCGAGGCTGGCCCCAGCCCCGATCCACATGCACACCGGGACCTCCGTCAAGATGGCAAAGCGCAGCTGTGGGAAGGCCACCATTGCGAAGATCGCTCCCGTCGACGCAAACCAGACGAGACCGACGCCCACCGCACAGACCGGCCATTGGCCTACGCGTCTGCGAATCGACGGCCGAACCGCGACGAACCCCAGCGGCGCAGCTAGCCACAGCATCAGCACGGCCGCTGAGAGGGTCGAGCCGAGCGAGGAGACGATGAGAAACTCGGCGTTCTGTAGGGTGTAATAGCCGATCGTCGGCGTATAGAGCTCTGGCCGATCGGTGAGTACTACGAGCTTGAATCGGACGATGCACCAGAGGATCGCGACCAGCACATGGGGCACCGTGTGCCGCGCGATACGCCACCACGGCACTCGTTCGGACCCCAGTCGCCCCGCGCAAAGAAGCGCGACGGTGACGACAGCCGGTGTCACGATCGCGATCTCGTTCGCAAGCAGTGCGAGTGCCGTCGAGAGCGCCGACCCTGCCACCAGAATGAAGCGCAGGAAGCGTCCTTCACGCCGCAGCGCGAGCACCGCGAGGAGCACAGCGGAGAGCATCCAGAACTTGCAGAGGACATAGGAGAAGATGGACACGAAGAAGATGTCGGATAGGCTCGGAGGCCGCGTCACAGAGAGGAGCGCAGCGAAGGCAGCAGCGGGTCGTTCCAAACCCATCCGCAATGCGAGGATCCAGAAGAGCACCCCGCCGGCGAAGTGGACGCAGACGCTCGACACGAGATAGCCGAACGGCTGGAGTCCGAAGAGCAGGTTGCCGACATAGAAGAAGGTCTCGAGCGAGAGCGGGCGGTACGCCCAGTTGAAGCCCGGTTGCTGCGGGAGGAAGACCTCGCGCCATGTCCACGGCACGGGGCTCATGAGGCCCCGCGCCTTTGCGAGATACGCGAAGTCATCACCCCAGAAGAACTGCTTGGAGGCGACTACCAGGCATACCGCAAACACGACGATCCCGATGGCCGCCGCGAGCGCGTCGAAGGCGCCGCTCCGACGCTCGATCGAGGTGCTCGGGGTGCCCTCGGTCACGGTGCACCCGGTAGCGCGAGGCGAAGGAGGCCCTGCGGAAGAAAGTCTGGCATGAACGTGAAGTATTTCACCGACTCACGTTGGAGCGAGCTCGGGATCCGGAGCTGCTCCGGATCCAGCCAGTGTTCGATCCCCTCGTCGATTCGCTTGATCACTGGAAAGACGTACCCCATGAAAAAGCGGAACAGAGGGTTCATGACGTTGATCTCATGAATGAAAAGCAGACCCCCGGCCTCGGGATCCGCGCGGCTTCGATCAGCGCCCTCCCCTGATGCTCGCGGCTGGGCAGGTGGTGGACGACGTTCACGGAGTATGCGAAGTCGAAGGTCTCCGATTCGAAGGGTAGGGCGACGGTGCTGCCGCGAAGGACCGGTGCGCCTGCCGTATGGGCTGCTCGTGCCTGCGCCACGGAGAGGCCCATACCCACGACCCGCGCACTGTGCAAGCGCAAACTCGACGTGTACCAACCGAGCTCGCAGCAGCTTCCGGTAGGTCGGACCGAGGAGGAATGCGTTGCGGGAGACGGGCGGGGCGGAGTCCACGAAACCTCGGCAGAGCAGCCCCGCGCCCTCCGTCTGGCGGCGCGATGGCAGTAACGCCACGTCCAATGTACCCCTTCGCTCTCCGCAGATCTAGGGTGATGAGCAACCCACTGGGTCAGCGCTTGATTCAGCGTGCGAGATTTGGGAGCGGGAGGCCGGCACGGCGGAGCGCACCGTACAGGCGCAGGAGCTGCCCGCCCAGCCAGATGAACCCAATTCCACCAACGAGGAGCACGAGCGTGTAGAGCCATCGATCGAGGTGCTCGACGCTCGCGACGTTCACAAACGGGAAGTTGCAAGCAGCGAGATCGGGAGCCATATCGGGCAGGATCCCGCATCGGTAGACGACCGCATTGTGGACCAGCATCTGGCCCAGGTAGAGACCCCATGAGCTCACCCCGAGCCACGCGAGCGCGGGAGCCACGACTGGCACCGCCGCGAGTGGCCGAAGAGCGGCGAGGAGCGCCACGGCCAGCGGAAAGTCGATCACCGCGTCGGCATAGGCGTTGAGCTCGGGCCAGAGCAGCGACTGCTGAACGATGACGCAGAGGCTCCAGAGCGCTGCTCCGACCGTGCCCGCGACCAGTCCGAGTCGATCAATGCGGGTCGCGAGCAGCATTCCGAAGACGACGTGCCCCAGAACGCGTGGCGGGAAAGTCAAATAGTTCATGAAGCCCAGCCGTCCGAACAGATCGAGGCGGAAATGCGCAACGACCAACTCACCCGCCACCGCGACCAGCAGAACGGGCCAGATGCCCACTCGACGCGCGGTCGCCTCGATCCCGGGAAAGAGCAGGACAAGCAACACAATCATTGTCACGAACCAGCCAGTGCCGATATGGAGCGCGTAGCCGGCGATCTGGACAAGCGGAAGCCACCAGTGGAACTCGACTCCGAATGCCCGGTACCAGAGTGCCAGCGCCCACCACACCGGTAACGACGCCCAGAACGGCACCAGGATCCGCTTGATGCGCGTCTCATACCAGATGGCGAGATCCTCTGGCAGCGATCGCCGCCGCCACCAGAGAGTCGAGTTGAGGCCGAAGACGATTATGAAGAGTGGCACAGCGCGGCCGATGACGTAGAGGAAGCCGAGGCTGTCGCCAAGTGCCTTTGAGTGGATCAGCAGCACCCAAAGAATTGCGCATCCCTTGAGCAGGTCGATCTCGATCCAATGCGGACGGGCGGGCGCGCTCATCTGTTGGCGATGGCGAGGAGGTCATCGCCCGATGGATAGCTCTCGCCGTGGCACTTCTCGACCCCTGCGGCGGCCGCTGATTGACAGCCGGGTGCGCAGGCCCGTATTGTGGCTCCTTCGCTGTGTTCGAATCGACCGGTGCAATCTTGGGGGAGTCGGGATCCGAGGACGTATCGGCGGACGGGGTCTTGCCCCTCGTCGAGGTGCGCTGCGGCCTGTGTGGCGCAAACGACGCCGAGCGGGAGGCGTCTGGCCGCGACTTCGAGCACGCCACCGTGCCGGACAACTTTCACTTCGTACGCTGTCGCAGCTGCCGACATCTCTACCTGAACCCGCGACCTTCGGCACGGGATCTCCCTGCCATCTATCCTTCAGACTACTACGCGTACTCCGACCGCGGGAATGCGCTTGCAGCGCGCCTTCGGCGCATGCGCGAGAGGGGCAAGGTGCGGCTCTTCCGGCGCGCAATAGGCGAGGGCCAGCGGCATATCCTCGACTTGGGCTGCGGCAACGGCCGGCTGCTCTCGTTGCTCCGGGAGCACGGCTCCGCCGCCTGGGAGCTCGAGGGCATCGACTTCAGCGAGGATGCCGTACGGCAAGCCCGCGCCCGCGGCTTCCGAGCGCAGGCGGCGCGTCTCGAGGATCTCACGAGACAGGAGGGGACCTTCGACGCCGTGATCATGATTCAGCTTCTCGAACATTTGGAGAGCCCGCGCCGGGCATGCGAGCTCGTCCATGCCCTCCTCCGGCCGGGCGGCGTCTTCATCCTCGAGACTCCGAACGTGGCGGGCATCGACTACCGCTGCTTCCGGGGGCGTTGGTGGGCGCCCTACCACTTCCCGCGTCATTGGAATCTTTTCTCGACCGCTGGGCTGCACCGGCTGCTGGCCGAGAGCGGCTTCTGCGTCGTGAGCACAGACTTGCTCGTGAACACGTCCTCCTGGATCCTCTCGCTGCACAACTTCCTCGTGGATCGCGGCTACCCGGATTGGCTCGTTCGATTCTTTCATTTCCAGAATCCACTGCTGCTCCCACCGTTCGTGCTAATCGACCTCTTGGGCAAGTGCCTCGGCTTCGGTACCTCGGACCAGCGTGTGATAGCCCGCAGACGCATGTGAGAGCGCTGTGCGGTGCCCATTTCTCGGCATGCCAGAATCCATGAAACACCTCACTGTCTACCCGGCCGTGGCTTTCTTCGGTCTCGGGATGTGCACGCCCGGGGCGGGGACCCGAGCCATAAGAACGGCCGTGATCTATGGGGATTCGCTTATTCTCGAAGCGTATGACCCGGCCACGTCCTGCTTCGGTCGGGCAGCGGGTTGGGAAGTCACGATTCGGGCCAGCGGCGGGACGGCGGTCTGTGACATGCTTCCGCAGCTCGAGGAGGATCTCTCGACGATTCGCCCGACCGTGGTGGCGATCGAGACGGTCGGGAACTCGTGGCTCACGTGTATGGTCGATCCCGCGACCGGCGGGCCGTACCGGGGCGACGCCTATTACGAGAAGTTCGCGGCCGACCTCGAAGCCTTCTTCGCGGTCGCGCATGAAGCGCATGTTCCGGTGGTGTTCTTCAGCCCTCCGCCGGTCGGGGCGGCGCCCGACCCACGCATTCAGAACCTGATCGACATCGCAGGCACCCTGGCCCAGAAGTATCCGGGAACGACGCTGAGCGATGCGGCGAGAAACGCCGTGTCCAACTCGGGGGTGTACGCGCAGGAGCTTCCGTGTCTCGCGACCGAGACGGCGGAGATGGGTTGTGCGGACGGAATGATCCGCGTGCGCTCGCCCGACGAGGTCCATTTCTGTCCGACGGGTCTCGCGCTTCCGTGCCCCGAGTGGTCGTCGGGCGCCTCCCGCTTCGGCGCTGCGATCTGCATCGATCTACTCAGTCGGGCCTATCCACCGACTCCGGATAGATGAAGCCGGCAGGCGCCGGGCACGCTCCGGCGGCCGTTGACCAGCGACAGCATGGCGGCGCCCGATCCGCGTCCCTGGGGCGAGCCGGGACCTGCGGAGTTGCGCACGGCATGCCGATCGCACATTCACGATCGCCGCGCACGCAGCGCTGAATGTTGGACTGTAGGTCCCCCGCCTGATAGGGTCAGCCTCCACTCCTCGTGCACAGGCGGAATGGCGTGAAGTCGAGGGTCGGTCTCAACGCGGCGTGGTTTTGGGGCGTGATCGGAGGCGTGGCTTGCGCATCGGTTGCGGGCCTCGAGCCGAACATGCTGGAGGAGGGGCTGCCGCTCCACGTCGCGCAGCGGCTGTTGCAAGGCGACCATCTTTATCGCGACGTGGTCTTCTTCACGGGGCCTCTCCCGTTCGAATTTCTGGCCCTCTTGTTCCGTTTCTTTGGTGACCATCTCGCCGTCGCCCGCGGTGCTGTGGTGGTCTTGCAGGCCATCGCCACGGCTTCCGTATTCGGCATCGCCCGCCGCGCGGGCACTGGGGCCTTTGCTCACGCCGCGGCAGCCGTTCAGGCCGCTGCACCGATCCTGTTCTTTCCGCTCTTCTCGATCTACTTCCCGAGCACGCTCGCCACGCTGTTGAGCATGCTCGCCGTATATGCCGCGGTACGATCCACGGCGTCGCTCCCATGGGCAGTGTCGGCCGGGGTGCTCACGGCGAGCGTGGCGCTGTGCAAGCAGACGGTAGGCGTCACGCTGGCGATCAGCCTCGTTGCTGGAGTCACCGCATACGCGAGCTCGGGTCGACGCCTGCTGACGGGCGGAGCGCTGCTGGCGGGGGGCCTCGCCGCTGCGCTCGTGACCGTCGCAGCGTTCGCTGCGCAAGGAACTGCCGGCGATCTCTTCGAGTCGCTCGTGACGATGCCGCTGACGCTCGGCGATTCGTTTCGGACACCCTTTCCGGACCTCTGGCCGCCCGCAGACATGGGCAAGGTGGTCTGGCGCAACTGGCCGTACTACCTGCCGCGGCTGTATGTGTTCACGATTACGCCGGCCAACGCCCCTGTGCGGGGCCTGGGCACAGGGATCTCCCTCGTCACCCAGGCCCTCTACGTGTTGCCGTTCGCTGCACTCGTTGCGACTGTCTTGAGAGCGATCTTCGGTCGGCTTCCGGCGGCGGCGGCTCTTCCGGCGGCCGCTGTCGTCGCTGCCATTTCGGGGTTGTTTCCGCGCTCGGATTGGGGGCATCTGAGCAT
>Ga0315273_10001610_pt1 | contig 25824 bp, 21 predicted proteins | sample YL17G02_0_MG_FD_205753 | JGI IMG/M metagenome (GOLD analysis project Ga0315273, IMG submission 205753) | Sediment microbial communities from Yellowstone Lake, YNP, Wyoming, USA - YL17G02_0 | ecosystem: Environmental > Aquatic > Freshwater > Lake > Sediment | place: USA: Wyoming | collected... | reverse complement strand
TGTACGACGCCCGGGAAAGCGTCTTTGCAGGTATTTCTCATACTCGAGAAATACATTCTCGGTATCCATATGCAGTTGTCCTTTCGCGAGAGTATACTCGCCTCGGACAACTCAGTATAACAATGACGATAAGTCAAAACGTATTCAGGAATTTTTCCAAAGATTTCGCCACTGCTTCCGGCTGTTCGAGCATCAACATGTGACCGGCCTTTGGCACGATCTCCAGTTGTGCGCCGGGGATGCCGTCTCTGAGCGCTTCGGAAAACTTCGGGGGAGTCATCATATCTTTTTCGCCGCACAAGATCAAAGTCCGGGTTTGGATGCGGGGCAATTCATCCAGCATATTGAACGCGTCACAGGCCAAAAAATCCCCATGCAGAACGGGCGGGCGCGTTTCCAACATCTGCTTAATGGAAAGTTCCTTGAGGCGAGAGTCTGCCTGTTCGCTAAATGAATGATTGGTCACAAGTTCAACCGCATTTGAGAATGTGCCTGCATTTGCAGTTAGATCAAGAATAGTGGGCGCCACGCGCAGTTTTGCGCCGCTTCCAAGCAAGCCCAGGCCGAGCACTTGTTTGGGATGTTGAACGGCAAGATTAAGCGCGATAGCGCTTCCCATGGAATGCCCAACAATGACCGCGCCGCGCAACTTGAGCGCTTTCATAAAAGCAATGATGTCAAGCGCGTATTCTGAAATTTCCTGCCGGCCCGCGCCATCCGATTTCCCGTGGCCGGGCAAATCGACCGTAAGAACACGTTGACCATGTAACCGTCTGATCTGAGGCGGCCATGAAAGTTGACTGCCGCCCGCGCCGTGAATCAGGATCACGGGTGGGCGCGTTTTATTTTCGGCCTCGTGAGCAAAGTAATATATACCTGCGGCTGTCGGCATAAGGGATCAATTCCTGCTGTGATGCAGGCGGTCTGCGGCTTCTTCCGTGAGCGGAATGTAGGCCATAATGCGCGTACCTTTGCCTGGCGCTGATTCAATGTGTAGAAGGCCATTGATAAGCTCTGTCCGTTCACGCAAATTGACCATGCCCAGGCTGCTGCGATTTTCATAAGATTCAGTAACAGCTTCTACATCAAATCCTATGCCGTTATCTGCGATCTCAAGCAGGATTAAGCTGGTTTCCACTTCGCGGAAGCGCACCCAGATGGTGGATGCGTTGGCGTGTTTACGAGCGTTATTTACGGCTTCTTCCGCAATATAGAACGCCACACCCTGTTTGCCTATTTCCATTTGCCCGGCGATGTGATCGTCCACTTCGATCACAACAATTTGTCCGTAGGTCTCTTTCATTTTATCGGCCATGGCTTTGAGTGCCGCACCCAGTCCTTGTGACTCAAGGATCAACGGGCGCAGAGTAAAGAGCATGTGGCGGATTTCTTTTGTTGTACGATGCGCCAGTTCCTCGATCTTGGCCAGTTCTTCCCCGGCGGTTTTTGCATCCTTTTTCATCAGACGGCGCGCAATGTTCACACGCATCGCTATTGCCGCCACTGATTGAGTAGGGCCATCATGCAAGTCTCGCGCCAGTTTCTTGCGCGCTTCTTCGTGTACTTCGATCATGCGCTCTTTCTCTTCCGTAAGGTCTTGATACAAGCGTGCGTTTTGGATCGCACCGACAGATTGACGCCCAATGATCTCAAGCAAGTCACAGCGATCGGGTGTGAAATAATCAGGGTCGGGATGAGCAAAGAGCAAAGCGCCATACATATTGAATCCGCTTCGTAATGGGAAACAATATGCAGATGTGCAATTGCGAATGGCGATCACGCGTCCAAGTTCGGGATCGTAGCCTATGTTTTTTAAAATAGCGGGGTCGCCTTCATCAAAAACCTTCTTCAAGACCCCTTCAGCGCCTCGAAACGTTACACGCAGGTCAGCATTTGTAAAACGACGCGCTGAACCGATCTGCAGCTCACCGCCTTTGAAAAGTAAAACAGCTCCCACCAAATGATCATCCAGATAATCTTCAGATTCAGGGTTTAAAGCAGAATATGCAATATCCAAAGCAGAATCAAGCACGCGTTTATAACTCAGCGTGGTGGATAAAGTGGATGTGAGTTCATAGATTGCTCGCAAACGCTCATTCTCAATTCGATGTATTTTCTGCTCCGCATCAAGCGCGAGGCTGCGCGAGCTTCGCAAGCGGGAAGCCAGTTGTTGCCCTGAAAACCCAAACAATAAACCCAGAGCCAGCATGAACCCGGTTGCAAGATAGGAAAGCAGGGATGGCTGAAAAGAGATGCCGCCCGTCGCAGGAATTGTGATGTATAAAAATACAGAAAAAACGCAGGCGGCAAATAGCGCGCCCCAAAAATCAAAGTAGATTGCGCCTGTTATGATCGGTAATATGCCTGCCCACCAGACTGTCCCATCTAAACGCCCCTGCATCCAGAAGAAAATCCCGGTGAAGATCAGGTCAACCCCAAAGTTGACAAAACGATGATATGAAATCCGTATATTCAGGCTGGCAAGAACCGTCAAACCCAGGTTCCAAAGGGTCAACAGCCCCAGTGGCCAAAACAGATGCAATGTAAGCGTCTGTCCCAGCCCCAACGAAACGACAATGCCCATCAAAGCGAGCCAACGCAATGATATGGCGAACCAATCTGCAATGTAAGGGGTATTAAACTTACGCATATTCCATATGATAACGAAAAAAGGCGGGGAGGGCAATGTTCAGAGGCTTACAAGTCATCCTCAATTTCGCAAAGCTAGGCAATATACCCCATCCTCTCCAAATAAGCCCCAAGTTTGTCTTTCATGATCGCCTGTTGCTCTTCATTGTAGGTATCACGGAAGCGGCCAATTTTGCCCTTATAGAAATGCAGGCCTTGTTGCCCATCTCCCACACCCGGACGATACTGCCCGATCACCGCGCGGACCTCAGGCCTGCCGCCGTCTAATTTGAGGTATCCAACCAGATGGGCTGATTCCGTTTCGTAGTTTGTCAGCAGATCTTCATAACGGGCGTGCAATATATTCTTTTCCTGCATCCACTTATCCCAGATGTAAACATACTCCATCATAAATTCCAGGCTTTTTTGGAAATCCTGGAGATGTGAAAAAGCGTTCGGATGGCCTTTTGCCAGTGCCCGCTGACCATAGTCATAGGCCGAGAGCATGGCATCGCGCGGATCGCGATAAATATATGTAATGCGGAGCAGGCTCAAGGTCGAGAGCAGACACGAACTGATCGTCGGCCCGGCGTGGGCTTTGATCACGAACGTCTTCCCAAACAGCGCAGGGACCATCACCATCCCCAATCGCCGCGCGGAGAGCACGCCAATATTGCAATTCACTTCAGTGAGAATATTTTGCAAACCATAGCGTTCGCGGATATCACGCGCATCTGCACAGCCGGTGGTTTTCATCAAATCATGAATAAGGTTGTAATGCCAGCCGGAACCTGCACGCGGCATACCTACAGAAAGGACGATCATGAATTCTCCTAAGCGTAGGGCGGATACCACTTCGTACCCCTGCGGGGTACTTTGGCACACGTTGTCAATCCGCCTTACTTTTTATGCCGGCCAAAATTCCGGGAATTAGCCAGATATTTGGTGTTGCCAGCGAATCTTGGGTGAAATTATACAGGCTAATCGCCAGCCATGCAAAAAGCCCGGCGATGCCCAACATACGAAATAATCCTGTGCCGCGCAAGGCGTTGAGTGCGTCGCCCAAAACGCCCAGTTGAAACACAAGGAATAAAACAAACCCGATTAAACCTGTTTCAGCCAGCAGGCGAACATAGATATTTTTAGGATTCGGATACAGCTTGTTGCCAGGGTCTAATTGGCGGGCGATTTCGGGAACAGTGGTCAACGTCCAATCAGGCAGGTTTTGATAAATATAAAAGCCGCTTGCGCCCAATCCCACACCCGCAAGCGGATATTCATCGAACGCGGCCATCGCACCGATTGCATAGGCGCTGCGCGCACCGGCGTTAATGTCAACAAGATATTCGCTGATGGTATCTGCCGATGTTTCCCATAAGCGGCGGAAATAATTCTTTCGCCCCAAAAATAAAACCGCGCCTGCAATCACCGCAATGACAGCGAGAACAAGAGTAATACGAACAAACAGAGCCCATGTGTGAGCGCGAAAGCCCGAGATAAACCAGCTCCAGCCATTTTTCAACAAATCGCGGCCAAAGAGCAGGAATACGAATATCGCCACGCCAACGGTGATGAGCAATCCGCCGCGCGAATAGGTGGCAAAAAGCAACAACGTGGTAATGACAAATAAAGCGGGTTCAAGCCAGGGTCGGGAAGTGAAGCGGGTCTTCGTCAACAGCGCGGCGAATAAAAGCGGCATATAGATCGTCGCGATCTGTCCCGCGAGCCATGATGGTTCGTATGCCATGCCAGAGATGCGATTCGTACGCACGAGTTCGCGCACAGAAAACGCAAGCTGCCAATGCGTGACCATTACCTTATCAAGCAGTGGTGTGTAAAACGTGAACGATTGTATGCCGCTCCATGCAATATCCAAACATAAGCCCGCCAGAATCCACTTGACCGTGAACCTGAGATCAACTTCGCTACGATTCATCCATGAAGCGGATGTGAAGAACGACAGGCCAATGATCAACGTAAACCAGGCGCGGATAACGCGACCGAGATACGTTTGTCCTCGTAATGGGATCGGCTCAAATACGGACCCAAAACTGCTCGCCGTTAAAGTGAACAGCGCGAACAACCCAAGCAGGGTGAGTCCACTCACCCATGGTGATGGACGTTGACAGCGTATCCATTGAATGATCAACAGGGGCAGAAGCAACACGAGCGGGTATAAAGCCAGCGGGCGGACAAGCGTACCTTCACCAACAGGAAAATAACGAAAGCTTGTGATAGGCAGTGTGAAGAGCGCCGCGGCCCACAGGAAACGCGCCAGCTTATCCAGATTTGCCCGAGCGAATATGGATGCTTTCATTTATTTTTATGAAAAAATAAAACACCGAATGCGGCAAGGGTCATAAAAGTAAGGACGCCGGTAAACAGATATGTGCTGATTGATGCACTACGTTCAACAGGCAAATCGGCGGACTGTGTCACAGCTATTTGAATAAAAGAATTTAAGCCGTCAGACTGGCCTATCTTTGCACGCGCTTGATCCGCGAAAGCCTGCGCCCACGCGGATGCAATCGCCGCGGCCAAGCTGCGATCCTGTTCCTCGGCATAGAAATGCCAACCAGCTTCAGCAGGCTGGCTCAACACCAACTTTTCATTTCTTAGCTCGGAAACAGTTAAACCATGATTACCTGCCACGACCTGCAAAACGGAATCAGACCAGGCGATCTCCTCCAGTTTGCGTGACTCGCGTTCGAGATAATAAAACTGCTGGCGGTCTGTATCCTTTGGCCAGGCCTGCTCAAGGTTGAAATCCACAAGCACAGTGGCGCGGGCGCGATATGGAGGCGGTGCAACATAATATATCCCCGCACCGATCAATGCGCCAATCAACGCGGCAAGTAACCAAAAACGCCATGCTTTGAGCAGGCGGGAAAAATCTTCGAGAGAGGGGGAGGAGAAGAGGATGTTCATAGTTTTATAGTGCGTAGTTCGTACGATATATGTCGTTGCGAACGAAGTGAAGCAATCTCCACTTAGCTGGGGATTGCTTCGCCACTCGCCGTTTAAGGCTCGCGGCTCGCAATGACATTTTATGTTTTCAACATCATCCGCCGCCGCCAATTCCATAACGGCGCGACAAGCTTGCGGATGTAGTATTTTGCCACAATCACTGAGAAAAAACCACCGCCATCGCGGTAGTGGACGCGGAGCATCTCGGGCCAGCAACGGTCATCGGCGGCAATGGTCTTCCCGGATGTATGCAGGCGGAAGTTTGCCCAGGTCTGCGGAAGATATACGAGCGGCGCGCGCTGGGCAATGCGCGTCCATAGGTCATAATCCATGGCAAAGTAAAAGGATGGGTCAAGTGGACCGACTTCCTTCCACAGACTCGCCCTGAAGAACATGGTCTGCTGTGGGATGTGTACGTAGCCCTGACGCAAAAGGCGATAATCCGTTTGAGCAGAATTGAATTTACCGATCACGCGTCCAGCTTCGTTGATAAAATTTGCGTCAGCATACACCATGCCTGCCTGAGAATGCTCAAGTAAATATTTTACAGCCGCGCCAACTGTCCTAGGTTCGTATGTGTCATCTGAATTGAGCCAGGCGAGGATATCGCCTTTTGCGCGCGCGAAACCTTTGTTGATGGCATCGGTCTGTCCTTTGTCTTTTTCGCTAACCCACCAGCCAAATTTGCTCTCGTACTTCCTGATAATATCCACACTGCCATCTGTCGAGCCGCCGTCCACGATGATGTATTCGATGCGTGGATGATCCTGCCCAAGCACGGACTGGATCGTGGCTTCCAGATAACGCACCTGATTAAAGGAAGGCGTAATGATCGAAACGAGCGGCAGGGGGGTGGGAGATGTCATTACCATCCCTGCTCAGGGTAAAAGATGTGGGCGACTTCGCCTGTGATCTTGCGGATGCGCGTGATCTCGTCCGCGCCCAGGCGTTTCTTCCAGTTATCCATGTTGGCGCGCGAATCCAATTTTATCGAATGAACTTTCTTTTTAGACAATTCTGTCGGATTTTCTGAACTGCTGGAATTTAATATTGTCTGCTGAACTTTATCCGTGAAATCAAGTTCCAGCGCTTCATAAAGTTGAAGATAGCCTGTCAGCGGATCAAAAGACAGGTCTTCGTGGCGGACGACAACGAAATCGGGATGCAGTTTTCGGGCAGAATCAACGACGCGATATACCATGCGCCAGAGCAAACTGGCCTGACCGATAATATCGTCCACAGGCATGGATTCCATTTCGGCGCGATCCGTTTCAAGATAATCGCGCATCAGGGCAGGTTGTGCGAGCAGGTCGCTGAAATCAAATGGCCAGTTGAGTCGTTTGAGACTGCTGGCGAATCCCCCCGGATGACGGACCGTAATCACCACTTTGCAATTCAGGCGTTCTGCAAACCAGAGAGTGGAAAACACAGCAAAAGGGTCTTTGAGCAATGGTCTTTGTCGGCGCAGGCGACCATTGAGAAAAATTAAGGAATCGCGTCCCATGCGCAAGAAATCCTTGCGCGAACGCAAAGAGCGGGCTTCATTCAAAAGATGATAACGGAATGCCAGCATCTCTTGAAATGCCAGAAGATACCGGCCTTCGTTCTCTTTAGTAATATAAGCATACCAATGATCAACAGGCGCGCGTAAAACACCCGGACGGTGCAAAATATTGAGCGGTTCGCTAATGTACGCCGTCTTCGGATGCGCGGCCAGCATTTTACCCACCCAGGTTGTGCCTGTGCGGTGCGCGCCGGTAACGAGGATCGGGTTTTTTGGTGTGTGTGTCATTCGTTGATTGTATAGCGACTAAAGTGGTTACTACATGAGCTTATTTCAAATCATAAATGATATAGCCTTCGCCTTCGGCAAAGACAGGATATTGGACAAGGCGATCTTTCAATTCAGGCTGGCGGCTCAATTCATCGGGCATGGATACAAGGAAAAAACCACTGCGAGCCGTAAGGTTTGCGAAGAGTGTTTCAAACTCCTTGTTGGCGCCCTTTAGGCCTACATGATAAACCAAATCGTCGTATAAAGGCCAGATCGTCGCCCTTTCCCAACCCCAGTATTCGAGACGCGCACCGTAATCTTGCGTGAGCGCTGTGATTTTTGCGCGCGGACCGAGCATTTCACCGATCTCTGCCCACATGGCGGCTTCGGGACGATAGTCTGTTTCTTTGAGTTGGGAACGAATGTCCCATGCAGTGGCAAATATCCCAAAACAAAAAATAAAAAACAAAAATATTTTTGACAAAAACGAACTTGCTTGAGGCAGGATCAGGTCTGCAAATGGAGCCAGCGAAAGCGCGGCAATCGGGACAATCATCAGGCTGTAATAATCATGCGTTGAAATGTGATAATCAAAGAAGATGCCGTAAACCAAATATGCCATCCATAGGCTGGTGATAAAAATTCGTTGGCGATAGAAGAACAAGCCCAGCAAAGCCAGCGCGATCAGTGCGCTGCCAAGCACTATATTGAGCATGGACATCCAGCCTAGATAAAAGGATGGGATAACCAGCAAAGCAGGGATGAAGCGCCCCTCGAATTTTGTTCTGAGAAAATCCGTAACATAGACTCCGTATACAAGCCACGACGCGCCGGGCAGGATTCCCAATACGGTCATCACCCAGGCTTGCGGCCTGCGTACCGTTTCGCGGAGTGAATCTCCTTTTAGCAGCAACGCGCCAATCCCTGCTCCGATGACGAAGAACGCGGCGACAAACTTGACGAGGATGGCTAGTCCGCCGAAGATGCCTGAGAGGATGGCAAATACCCACGAAATGGGATTCCTGCTCCAGCGTTGGACTGTCCACCAAAAGGCAATTGTCAGCATGAGCATGAGGGGATCGGGTTGAAAGCTTCGGCTGGCAAAAACTCCGTAAGGCAGGAACAGGTAAAGGGTCAAAGAGAAAAGCGCACCGTTTTCCGAAACGAGGTCGCGCGCGAGCCGGTACAGGAATATCCCACCAATCATCCAAAAGAGCGATGAATAGATGCGCGCAATCCAAACTTGCTCGCCTGTGAACCGATATGTGAACACGACCAGTCTTTCGAGTAATTCAGGCTCAAAGGTTGTTTTGGAATGCCACTGGTCAATGGCAAATTGACGTTGTTCTTCGGGGATATTCGAAAGCGATGCATAATACATGCCGCGCGCTTTGATGAGTGAGAGCAATTGGCGTGTGGGATGGAAGTCGAGCGGCAGATCGGTGAGGTCGTAAATGCGCAACGAAAAGCCTGCTATTAAAAGCAGAACAACTATATAAATACGTTTCATTTCAAAAGGAAGACCTGGATATCGCCGCCGCTGGGGCTAAGATAAATATTCTCGTAATACCTGCCAATGCCAGGAATCATCAAACGCCAGATCTCACGATTGGTGTTTGAAAAATATGAATCAACATAGATTGCGTCGACACCGTCCTTTTTCAATTGTTCGTAGAGCGCTTCAGGCGTTGTCACATCACCATAATCAAGATCAGCAACATCGATCGGTTCCATACGCGCCATCCAGACCGCGCCGGGCGCGCCCGAAGCCACCTGTGACCCAGCAGGAAGATTTTGCGCCAGAGTTAATATGCCCTGTATTTCATAATCTTCACCAAGCGTTTTACGCACGGGGGGATCGAACGCGGGCCGCAGGATGAGTCCAACCAACAGCAGAATCAATAATCCTGATGTGGTCCGCTGACCTGCCTGCTTGAACAGCGGAATGACAAGCACAGCCGCCAGTAATAAAACTGTTGTAAAGTACAAGGCTTGAATCCCTGCAAACCAGGCCAGAAGCGTTGTACCTGTAAGTATGATTACCCAAATACGATTCTCTTTGAGATTAGCGAGATTTTCGACAAAAGCTTGAACACCAATCGCACCAAAAGTAAAGAAAATGAAAAATGGCGTGCGCAAATAGCCTTCGCGAAAAAAGGTAAGGAAATAAACGCTAAGATAAGCCGGCCATGCGATCAGCAAGGCGAGCAATGAATATTCCTTTTTGCGGATGAGTTCAACCAGCCCGCGCAATGCAAGGAACAGGAGCAGGAATATTGTCCGTTGGCCATAAGTATAGAAAAACAGTTTTGGCAGTTTCCTAAAGTGAGCCAGCAGGCGTAGCGAATAGGCACCTGGATTATTTGCAATTGCGCGAAGAATCGAGTAATTATTTTCCTCCCCGCTTCCATAAAGTTCATCTGCTTGAAATACAGCACAGCGAATACGCTTAAAACGGCACTCGGGGTCTTTTTCGTAAACCAGTTGCTGTCCTTGCAGGAATGCAACATAAGAACGTTCGGTGGAGCCGAGACTATAATCGCCTGTTTGCATGCCATAGAATAATTGATAGCCGCCTACTATCAAGGCAAACGGAATGACCAGAGCGGGGATCCATTGCCATGCAGATTTGAATCTCATGGCAAGCCAAATAATCAGAACGGCAAGAATGCCATAAGAGACAAGTCCATCATTGCGCGAGAGCGCGGCTAAACCAATGAAAAATGACGCCCACCAGACATGCTTGATTTTTTGAGTCTCATGAAATGATAACACCTGCCAGAAGGTAAAGCCAGACATCGCGGCGAAAAGCGAATCGCTTGGATTGCCAAGGATGTCTGTCAGAACGGGGAAAATAAGGACAAAGGCGGCGATGATAAGAGGCGAGGCATGTTTTGAGACTTTACTGCCCACCAAAAACGTGCTTAGCCATATTACAAAGAATAAAAAAATACGTCCAAGGGTCGCGCTTTCGACAAGCCAAAATGGTGAGGTCTGATAGGGAATATATGTAACGGCATACAAAAATCCAATCAGGGGATTGCGGGCAAACACAGGCAATGTTCCCTCAAAAAGCGTTTTGCCTGTGTTGATATAAACCGACTCGTCCCAACCATTTAAATCCCGAAAACTGGGGGTAAGGACGTTAAAAACAAGAAATAAATTCAAGGCAAACAATATAAGCGCGGCTATCCATGATGGGGTAAAGAATGAATCTATTTTTATACGGATATCTCGAAAGATTTGCATAGGGGCCTGTTCTATAAGGGATTTCAATATTATATCGTAACCCATCAGGTAGGTGGAGAAACAAAGGAAGGTGGGAATGGCCGAGCGGTCATTATTTTAATTATGCTTACGTTATAATCAAGACCAAATAGACCGAAAAAGAAGTTGAATGACTTTAACTAATTCCAAAACGCAACTATATTCAAGACAGGAACTGTGATCACTATTCTTAATGTACAGCTTCCCACCTCACTACTGTACCTTTATCCTTGCCTTTCGTGACCTTTCCTGGTTGGTTGTTGGCAAGTCTCATTTGTTCTTCTCCCAACTTTTCTGATTGAACTGGTTGAAACTTTTCTTAAAAGTTACTTCGTACTCTCGAAGGACACACCTGCACTTCCTGGTACTTGCACCAAGGCAAGTGTGCGTCAGGTGCAAGTGTCGGGACAATGATTTGGTCATTGTCATAATTCGAAATATCTAATGGATGGCAAAAATGAAACATTATCTCAACCGACGTGATTTCCTTAGGCTGGCTGGCTTATTGCCTTTAGGTATGGCCACTCCGCGCTTATTGAAGAGTCTTGGCGCATCGCAACTGCTTCAAAATGGGAAGAAAAATGTGCTTGTGGTTGTTTTCGACGCGTTCTCGGCTTCTCATCTCTCCCTGCACGGATATCAACGTGAGACCATGCCCAACCTTGTCAAGCTGGCTGAACGGGCGGTTGTGTATCACAATCATTATGCTGGCGGCAGCTTCACCACACCTGGAACTGCTTCCTTGTTGACAGGCACACTTCCCTGGACGCATCGGGCCTTCCGGGCCAAATCACAGGTTGCTGAATCCTTCGTGAGTCGGAATTTCTTTGGCGCTTTCCAGAATTCCCATCGGATTGCCTACACCCATAACGGCTGGACAAACATTTTGCTGGAACAGTTCAGCGACGAATTGGATGAGCTGGTTCCCTGGAAATCGCTCTTCCTGCAATCTTATAATAGTTTTCAAAACTTGTTTGAAAAAGACAGTGATATCGCATCAGTAAGCTGGACGCGCAGTGTGAATATACAACAGGAAGGGTATTCATATTCGTTGTTTCTTTCCCATCTTATCGGAGCGCTTCGGGAAAACCAATTCGTAGATCTCAAAAAGAAGTTTCCGCGTGGCATTCCATCCACTGGCTTCGCTGGCAGTGACTTCCTGCTTGAAAATGCAATTGATTGGATAGGGAATCGGCTCACCCTCATCCCTCAACCTTTTTCCGGGTATTTCCACTTTCTGCCGCCACATGGATCTTACAATACTCCTCTGGAGTTTATAGACAGGTTTAATCATGATGGCTTCACACCGGTCGAAAAACCGCAGGATGTTTTCACAGAAGGCGAATCCATGACGCAATTGCTGAAAAAGCGGATTGAATATGATGAGTTCATCCTTTATGTTGACAGGGAATTTAACAGGTTGTTCAATTACATGGAAACGTCCGGTTTGCTGGAGAATACGTGGGTGGTTTTCACATCAGATCACGGTGAGATGTTCGAGCGCGGTATAAGCGCTCACGACACAAATGCACTATACCAACCGCTGATCCGAATCCCCTTAATAATATTTGAACCGGGACGGAAGACTCGTATGGATATACATACACCCACCAGTACAGTTGATGTGTTGCCGACCCTTTCGCATGTGACCGGACACAATATCCCCGATTGGACCGAGGGAGTGGTTCTGCCGCCTTATGCAGACACCGGCCCGGATCCAAACCGGAGCGTGTATGTGATGAAAGCTAATAAAAATGAACAGTATGCTCCAATCACCCGGGCATCCCTGGCGCTCGCTAAAGGGCGCTACAAGCTTCTCTACTACTTTGGATATGTCGACCAAGGGATAGATGAACTGGTAAAGCTCTATGATATTGAGGCGGATCCTGAGGAACTGGTCGATCTGTACCCTTCGCAGAAAGATGTAGCCGACGAATTGCTCAACGAAATAAAGACCAAGCTGGCAGAAGTGAATAAGCCTTACTTGTAAAGTAGTTAGACTACACGTTTAAACGCAATACCGCAAAACTCACTTTTAGCCCTTTGGGAGACGGCATAATTTATCCACCACATCTGACCGAAGTGTAAGCAGATAGGTCGTTTACCCTACATCTGGCGGTGGAGCACTGCAATTTCAAATACGCCAACAAGCGCACAATGGAATTCAATAGTGACTTTTGCGATAGTGCGTTTAAACCTTCTAACGCGTCTGCTTTCGTCGTTCCAGAAACCATTCACGCAGTTGATGCAAACCCACCAACATTAACAAAGCCGAAACGAGGATATTCATACGCCTAAACGCTGTGGCAGGATGAGTTACAAGCGCGCGCATCCACGCGGCCAGGGCTTGCGCGGGTTGACCGCCATCGAGCAGGTAGCGCGCGTCTACGCGATGAGCAGAGGCGCGTGCACACCGAGCCACACGTGCCAGTACGGGGGCGAAGTTTTCGTCAGAGGCCGCCCAATCCAGTATCTGAAACGCTTCACGCCCAAATTGTGAAGCCTGGGCGCGGTTCTTCGCTCCAGAGTGATAGCGCGCGGCGGATAACGTTTGTGGAATGTGGGCAATCTTCCCTCGGGCGGCGATCCTGATCCATAAGTGATGGTCAAGCAAAAAGTGGAAGTTAGGATCAAGTCCGTTTACCTGCTCAAACACCTCACGACGCATGAATACAGCAGGCTGGCCTATGATCTGAAAACATAACAAGTCTTCAAGTGTAAGCGGAGAATACCTGAATGTATTGGTGACGAATTCGTTTTCATCAATGGCAAGCATATCGCCGTAGACCATCACTGCATCAGGATTAGCCTCAAAGGCGTCCACGGCCGCGCTGATCGCAGCGGGCAAATAGCAATCGTCTGAATTGAGCCAGGCGACGATCTCACCTTTGGCGTGCACCATGCCTTTGTTAATGGCATCCCCCTGACCGTTATCTTTTTCAGAGACCCACCACGCAAGCTGATCGCCATACTTCTTGATGATCTCAACAGAGTTATCCGTTGAAGCGCCGTCTACAAGGATGTGTTCGAGGTACGGGTAATCTTGCTCGAGGGCGGACTTAATAGTCCGCTCGAGGAAGGCGGCTTGATTGTATGACGGGATCACAATCGAGACGAGGGGATGCTCAGACAACGGCGACAGGTTCATGGTCAAAATAAAGAAGCGTAATCCGCTTTGGGGAAGATGGTCAACTTGCCGCCCACCGTCGCATCGAGGACTTCACGTCCCGCTTTACGATAGGCTTCCCGGGCAAAGGTATATCCAATCTCGGATGTATCCAAATCGGGGAGTTGCCACCTGACGCCTTTGCCGAAATAATTGGGCATGAAGTGATTCGGGTCATCGCCCTGGGAGACAATGGTCTTATTCGCTTCTCCCCTGGACGTGAAGTTGTGATCCACGCCGATGAGGATGGCTTTTTCGATACCCATGTGAAAGGCGAGTTGTAACGCCAAGTTGGTAACCGTCGCGCCCTCCCACACACGCCCACGCACATCGCCAGCGAATTTTGGCCCCGTGTAGGTGGTGTACACGAAGGTCGGGAGTTGGGTGAGGGATGTATCGGGCTTGAAATGCTGACGTGAGCGCCAAGCGATAAACTTTGGAATCGTGAGCGCATTGATATCGCCCACAAACTGCTCTACAACAAGGTCGTTGGTGACGCAGAGATATGTGGTGGTAAAGCCCCATTCAGGAAATGCAAGATAAATGCGATTCATGCCGAAGGTGATCTCGTATTTCAATTTGCGGAGATCGGTCTGCTTGAGGCTGGGTCCATTGCCAATGACAAAAGCGCGTTTGCCTTTATGGATGTCTTTTAATTCCGCAAGACGTTTGATAGCCTCACGCCGCCAGGGATGAAGATACGCGGCAGGGAGTTCGGGGATGCGCCGTATGGCATCGTAGGAATCACGCCCGAATTGCCAGAGGTATTGGGGGACGATTTTTTTGAGGGATTGTTTCATTGGGGCAAAAATTCTTTGCGGAATCGGAGCAGGAAGAAAAGCGTGATGGCGTTCAATACCACAAAGAGAAGGTCAATCATTCCGAACTGGTCAAAGATCGTCAATATGATGTTGAGGCTGAGCACGATGATGGCGAATCAGTAGATTTATTTTTTCTGTTTGTTGATCAGTAATCCGCTGACCAACATGGCAGCGCCATCGCCGAGCATCAAAACGGCATAGATCAAATACATAACCTTCATATCTGGATTCGCGCTGGTCCGCAGGAATGACCCCGCGCCAAATATGAACAAAATGGCAGTGGTGAAAATGAGCAGGTAACGAACAAGCAGGATGGGGCTGACAGGAATGTTGGAAAGCCTCATTATTTTACTCCGTACTTAATCTTGCCGTTGCACCGCCATCCACGATCATGGCCTGGCCCGTCATGAAGGAAGATTGTTCGTTATCTGCAAGAAAATAAATGGCATGCGCAATTTCTTCGGGTGTACCCACGCGCCCGTTGACAGTTTTGCGCGCAAGGTTATCCAGCCGTTCCTGCATATCGCCTTGACCGACATGCCCACGGCCGAGCCCTGCACGCAGCATGGGTGTATCCACTGCGCCGGGCAGGATGGCATTGGCGCGGATATTATCCGGCGCGAATTCAATCGCCATCGCGCGCGTGAGAGCAAGCAATCCGCCTTTGGAGGCAGCGTACGCGGCAATGTTCGCGGAGGTCTGCACTGCATGAACAGAGGAGACATTGACAATTGCTCCACCGCCTGCGGCTTTCATCAAGGGATGCGCCAGTTTGACAAATAAAAATACAGAACGTAGATTGGAAGCCATAACAGAATCCCATTCTTCAACCGTAGTGTCGACCAGAGGTTTGGCTACCTGCACAGCGGCGTTATTGATGAGAGCGTCCAATGTGGAATGAAAATCCCGGGCTTGTTGAAAGATTTGCTCAACAGAATCGGGATGTGAAATATCGGCCTTAATGAAGCGGCCATTTTGGGGAAAATCGTCGCCAAAATCGGAACGATCCACACCGATTACACGCCAGCCTTTTTCTGAAAAATGATGAATGCAGGCGCGGCCAATGCCGCCTCCTGCGCCAGTAACCAAAACAGTCCTTAATTTAGTCATTATCTTTCTTCCTTCTTCTTGAAAGACTCATCGTACTTTAAACCCAATCCCTCTATTAAGTTTCTGATCGTATTCCAATGCACGCGTTCCCACGCGGCGGGGCTGGAGTTGGAATTATGCGGAGCCAGCATGACGTTATCCATCTTCAAAAGTGGACTATCGAGAGGCAGTGGCTCGACTTCAAAGACATCCATTGCGGCTCCCGCGAGACGTTTCGCTTGCAACGCTTCGATTAGCTCTTTCTCGCTGACAATGGGGCCGCGCGCGGTGTTGATGAGGACACCAGACGATTTCATCTGCGCGAGGGTCTGCGCGTTGATAAGGTGATGAGATGTTGGATTCAAATCACAGTTGATGGAGACGAAATCGGAGGAAGAGAGCAGAGAGGAGAGATCGGTCATTTGGATGCCCGACTCGGTGATAAAGACATGGTCAATATCCACAATGTCAGTGCCGAGCACTTTCATGCCAAAGGCCCGCGCGCGGCGAGTGACAGCTTTACCGATATTCCCCACGCCAATGATGCCAAGCGTACATTCGCTGAGAGTCCTGCCTGGAATTTTTTCCCACCTGCCTGCTTTCATCTCTTTGTCCATCCACGGTTGGCGGCGGGCGAAGGCCAAAAGATAACCGAGGACTGTGTCCGCGACGGCGCTGGTGAACGCGTTCGTCGTTCGGCAGAGTCGGATATTTAAACGGGAGCAGGCTGAAGCGTCGATGGAATCGATGCCTGTTCCCCACTTTGAGATGACTTTGAGGCGCGGCGCACAGGCATCCAAAACGCGCGCGCTGTATTGGTCATCCCCGCAAGCTGTGCCATCGAATTGACCCGCGTATTTGAGCAGGTCAGATTCTTCCATGCGTTCTTCAACATCGGGAACAATCAGGTCAATATTGTATTTCTCGAATACAGGTTTGAAGCGTTCGAGAGACGGTATTATATATGGGGCAGTTAACAGGACGGTATATTTCATTTAGTTATCGGGGTAATCGCAAGCATAAGATACTTCGCTGAATTCATACAGCTTTGGCACAGGCGAGAAATAACTTATATCTTTGAGCATATCATATTTGCCGCCGAAATAAGTATTGAACACCAGGCGGAAGGTGTTGACAGGTGAGATGGTGGAATACAACGTATCTTTATGACCGGGGAAATAATACGCGTTGAATATCCATAAGCGTTTGGCTTTGGGTTGCAGCCATGGGCCGTGATCGCCTTGAAAGATGATGATCGGCGGGGTTTTTGAATTCGCCAGAATGGTATCAACCGCTTTTAATACATTCTTGTTGAGATAGGTAAGCTGGTTTTGATATCCTTTGGCGTATAAGTCCGATGGATACTGGCGTTGCGCGTTCCAGAAATCCGGCGGGTAGGTTGAGTTGCCTTCAGGGTCAAACACGAATGGTGGGTGCGGCGACATGACGTGAATGTATGCAAAAGTTGACTGGGGCATTTTCGTTATTGCATCTATATTATTAAAGATATTCTTAAAACGATCTCGAAAATTATCTCCAAGAACGGCGTCGGGGTCCACCCAACCCAGGTCTTGTGCGTAGCGCGCCAGGGTGGTTTGCAAAAGTAATCCCTCAAACTCACTCATGCCGGAAGAGATGGCAGGCGGACTGATAAAATGATCGGCATCATACAACTCATTCCACGCGTAACCGGTTGCAAAGTTCACGGTCTCATAGCCCATGCTTTCAAAGTTATAACGTACCGCGCTATGCTTGAGCGAATCCCACAACACAGAACGCGATGTGCTGGCAGGCTTATTAAATGAATCGCTCAAGGCTGGCAGGTATTGCATATTAAGCGAAGAGCCAAGAGAAAGTTCCGTGCGGACGTAATTGCTCTGACTGCATTTTGGCACATAAAAGCCGCGCTTCTCCAACTCGCGAATGAATTCGCTATTGTCATATCCATAAGCCTGCAAGAGCAAGTCCTGGCGGCCGTACGAATCGAGGATGAAGTAATACACATCCAGTGGATTTTCGGGACGCACCAGATCGGATTCAACTGGAGCATGTTCCGCGCCCAAGGCATGTGCGCTTCGCGGCGCGGACGTTGAGCTGATCTGCGCCACGGAAAATGTCACCAGTCCAAGCGCGATCACGTTCAAGCCTGAGGCTGAGGGAGTCTGCTTCCACGCCCAGAACAACGCGCCCACCGCGAGGATTGCCCACGCGGTTAGCATCCATGGCGAGAAATTGACTTTGGGATATTTCTCATCAAGGACGATATAGAGGTGTCCATAAGAAAAGAATAATGCCAGCAACAACGTGAGCAGGAAGCCGGCGCGATGCCAGTTCCGAAAGATTAGGTATAACAGGACAAACAGGACACTTGTTACTCCAACAGAGATAAGCAATGGACGCAAACCTGCGCCCGCTTTGACCTGCCCAACATTGGATGCAAGCAGTGCCAGAATGGGATATGCACTAAAGACGATTGGATACCAGGGGGGGGCAAACAGCCTGTTCAAGAAAGTTTTCATGCCAGTAAATCCATTCATCGTGTTTTTAATTTTGTCATCAGGAACTCGGTGATCGAAAAATCAAGTTCTTCGTCGATATCCCATGCTTCAGCTGCATTCATCTCGAACATAAAAGGGTAGTTGCCGAGGCGATGTTTTTTCGCCACCAGGTTTTGACGGGTAAAGATGTAAATACAGGAATTCTCTTCGTATACAGGCGGCAGATCCTGCGTCTGTAATAATTCGCGCGGGTTGTGATTAATGGCTTTCCCATCCCGGTCATAAAGACGAGTTTGCAAACGCGTCACAGAGAAAAGCGAATCGTAGGCAGGATAATTGGCAAGAAAAGTTTCAACGGCGCGCGACACAGTTTCAGGCCTAAGCAGCGGATTCGTGCTATGGGTCTGCAAATAAAAATCCGCCTGCACCTGCCCAGTATCGTAAATCAGAATTTCGTTCATTGGAATTGAATCCGCGCGCAGAGATTCGGGGCGATTGATGATCCTGACCTCCGGAAAATGCTGGCGCAAGCCATCCATAATTGGCTCAGAGTCAGTGTCCACGGCCACTTCGGTGATTGCGGGCACAGCCAGAAGCGTTTCGACAATGTGCTGGTACAGCGGCTTGCTCGCCAGCGGACGATAATTTTTTCCCGGCACGCGCTGGCTATGATGACGCATTGGAATGAGGGCAACTATCTTTTGCATAGTGTGCTGATTATACCGAATTGTTCTTCAAGGTTTATCCGCAGATGTCGCTGATGCTGCTCTAAAATCGACTGGCTTATCCCGTGTTTCACACAAAAATACAAAGAACGCGAGGAACGCAATTTTTTTTAGGATTTCTTAGCGATCTTCGCGTCCTTGGCAGTCCAATTTTTTACAAGTCAACAGGCTGGCATAACATCAGTTATTAAGCGTGTATCATCGTTAACAACATCTTGAATTTTTGGGTCGCCTTCAACGCGTGCGGATCATTGGCGGGCATAATAATTGCGTCACCAGCCTTCAATTGAAATGGCTGACCAGAAATTATCACTTCCGCTTCGCCTTCAAGGATGTGAACAAGCGCGTCGTAAGGCGCGGTATGTTCGCTCAAGCCTTGCTCTTTATCGAAGGCAAAAAGCGTCACGTTGCCCGCTTCCGCTTTGGTGATCTGGCGGCTGACAACCGCGCCGTCTTGATAGGCGACCAACTCTGCCATGCGTAAAATTTCCGATTTTGGTGCAGTAGACATGGTTCCTCCAATAGACTTCTTGCAAAAGTCTTTTTTGCCACAGAGATCACAGAGAAAAAAAGAGCTAAAAGCCTTTTCTCACATTGTCCTGACGTTCTGTGTCAGGAAAGGTCTCTGTGCGCTCTGTGGCTTAATTGTTTTTACTTATGCAAGAGGTCAAATGACAACTTAAACTATTTTATCTCAATTTGATATGCCGTTTTTGCGCGAGTGTATCGCGTCGTGCCGGTCACTACCAGAATCGCCTGCTCGCCATTCTTCAACGAAAGCGGGATCTCTGCCGTTTGATCGGAGTTGAGCTCGATCATCTTCACAGTAATGTCGGAGCCTTTGGTGATGAGCGCCAAACTATACGTCTGCGGAATGATGTTTTGGACACGCACAAAGCCTTTGACCACCCAGCCGCCATCGTCAGCTTCAAAATCGGATTTGTAGCCGATCGCGTCAACGGAAACGTCATCCAGCAAAAAGCCCTCTCCGGTAATTAACCCGTCTGTGATGTATTCAAAACGTACTTGCACCTTTTTGCCCATATACTGCGAAAGATCAATGTCTTCCTGTATCCAGCCACCGGTCGCGCCATTGTAGCCCCAGCCATAGGAATTGCCAGATGGGTCTTTATCTGTCCCCGAAGGCGTGGTAATGATTTGCCAATGCTCGCCATCTTCAGAGACCTCAAAATAAAGAAAATCGAAATCCTTCTCAAGGTCATACCACGTGCGGAATGACAGCGTGAGCGGGCCGCTGGCGTTTGTAAAATCAAATTCGCGCGTCAGGGTCATATCCGATTCGTTACCGAGATTTGACCAGAAGGCGTACGAACCGGAATATGGATCAACTGGCAATATTTGCGTAGACGTGGAACCCGTAAACGTGAGCGTGTGATCGCCAGTGCAGGTGACGTTAATATAGTCAATGCCATATTGATTGACATCACGTAAAACAGGCGCTTGCGGACAATCAGCCAGCGTCTCGGTATCTGAAGTCTGCGGGGCCGTAGGATAGTTGTGATAGGTATAGCGTCCATCTCCCACTTCTTCATCCATTAAATACATGGCCACAGCCCAATCCATGAACACATCATCAGCCGTGACCAATTTGCCTGTTTTGGGATCGGTAGCGTTAAGCGTCTTGAGGGTATCGTCTATGCTGGTAAGATCGTCTTTAGGGTTGCTGTTCAACGCTTTTGTTGCTTCTTCACCAAAACGATCCAGGAAATATGCAAGGTATAAAAAGCTCTGACCATAGTGTGGACCAAAATCGGGAGAATCGTTTGTGGCCCAATCGTTCAATTGCAGATCGGGATTCTGGACGTAGTACCAATCTGCGCCGCCCACGCCATAGCCGTTCAAAAATGCTCCAAGGTCGGCAAAGCCTTCAGTGAGCCATGATGCTTCATTACGGTCGTTAGGCCATTGGATCATGTGCACAAATTCATGCGCCAGCGTGGCATAGGCATATTGATCAGCAAGATTTTGAGTACTGCTCAATACATAGGCTTCATGCGCATTGGAGTATTTACGTACCAGTGGGTTATATTCATCTGATGAATAGAAATACCCCCCAACATTGTTGCCAAGATTGCCCGCATATAATACATAGATATGTGGATCATTGTCCACGCCCGGCGTCCACTCACTGCCGAAGAACTCGCGGTCTGTTGGGATGATCTTGCTGTCAAATGTGTCCATCAAAGCTTTCATATCATCTTCGTTTACATCCGTGCCATCTTCTGCCCAAAAATATGTGAGAGGCGTGATGTAAAGCAAAATGGCATCTATTTGAAAGTTTTTATTTGTACCGGAGTTTAATATCCAAAACTTCTGCTTTGTGCCAACAGTTAAAGGCGTGGCAGGTGCAGGCAAAGTATGAGGAACATCGCAATTATCCTGCAAACGACAGGCTAATTCATAGACATCATTTTCAGGTACGATCGTTTGATCCAGCGTACTAATAGTGTCGGTTGAGATGGTATCAGCAGGTGGGCGCGTGACAGTCGGTTCTGGTGTCGGAGTGCTTATATCGGATGAAGGTGCTGGAAAGATGCCCCCTGGGATCACGCTATATCCTGTAGAGTTGAAATAGAGATATCCACCCAGTCCCACGGCTATTATACAAATACAACATAGCAGAATGAATATGCCAACGATCAATACAATATTGTTATTTTTCGGTGTGGGTTGTTCCATATAAATAAACTTCTCTCTGAAATTTTACCAATCATACCCGGTATGGTTAATAATAAAGTTAGGAAATTAGGGGGATAAAAAAACGGGACGACTGACTTGTCGTCCCGTTGTCCGTTATAAACATTTACGCTTCAGCGTGTTGTTTTGCCTTGGAAGCCCGCTTTTCGGTTTGGAAAGTTAACTTATTATTCTGTTCGTCAACATCTATCAGAACCGTCACACCATCTTTGAAATTTCCACCGAGCAGTTCCACTGAAAGCGGACTCTCCACATATTTTTGGATGGCTCTGTGCAGTGGACGCGCCCCAAAGGCGGAGTCGTAACCTTCTTTGGCAAGCCATGCGCGCGCCGCATCGCTTAATTCGACCGTGATGTTGTGTTCGTTCAAGCGGTCTTGTACTTCCTTCATCTGCAAGACAACGATCTCTTCCATCTGTTCAATGGAGAGCGGCGAGAACATTACGGTTTCGTCCACGCGATTAAGGAATTCAGGCCTGAAAGCAGATTTAAGCGCCTTCTCGATCTTATCATGCGACTCGCGTTCCTCGTCCGTTGCTTTTTGCTGGAGGAAGCCCAAAGTGCCGCCTTTTTTCACATATTCGGTGCCCAGGTTCGAGGTCATGATCAGAACCGTGTTGCGGAAGTCCACTACTTTTCCCTGACCATCCGTCAAACGTCCGTCATCCAGGATTTGAAGCAAGGCATTCCATACTTCAGGATGCGCCTTTTCAATTTCATCAAACAAGACCACGCGATAGGGGCGGCGGCGGACGGCTTCAGTTAATTGTCCGCCTTCTTCATAACCAACATATCCAGGAGGCGCGCCGAAGAGACGGCTGACCGTGTGCTGTTCGCGATACTCAGACATGTCAATACGCACAAGCGCTTCTTCATCATCGAACATAAACCAGGCAAGAGCTTTTGCAAGTTCGGTCTTGCCTACACCTGATGGGCCAATGAAGATGAACGAGCCGATAGGCCGGGATGGATCTTTCAGACCGGAGCGCGCGCGGCGGATGGCATCTGAGACGGCATGAATGGCTTCCTCCTGGCCGATGATGCGCTCATGCAAACGCGCTTCCATGTGCAAAAGTTTTACAGATTCGGTTTCCATCATCTGATTCATCGGAATGCCCGTCCATTGATGAACGACTTCGGCAATATCATTTACGTCCACAACTTCATCGAGATGATGATCGGATTCCCATTGATCGCGCTTGGTGTTGAAATCCTGCTCAAGGCGCAGGCGTTCGGCCTTTTTCTGTGCGGCACGTTCATAATCGCGCTCGGTTCCGGCGTGCTCTTCTTCGGCACGCATACGATCAAGCTCATTCTTCATCACTTTGAGATCGGCAGGCAGTGAGTACAGCGCCACGCGCAATTTCGCCGCCGCTTCATCCATTAAATCAATTGCCTTATCAGGCAAATGACGGTCTGAAACATAACGATCAGCGAGGCGCGCCGCGGCTGTCAACGCCTCATCCGAGAAGTGGACTTTGTGATGCGCCTCATAACGATCGCGCAAACCATGCAGCATCTTGATCGTATCTTCCACACTTGGCTCATCTACATAGATGGGCGCGAAGCGGCGTTCCAGCGCGGAGTCTTTTTCGATGTGTTTGTGGAATTCATCCAGCGTGGTCGCGCCGATACAGCGCAGTTCACCGCGCGCCAGGGCAGGCTTGAGCATGTTGCTCGCATCCATTGCACCCTGTGCCGCGCCCGCGCCGATGACCGTGTGTAATTCGTCAATCATCAGGATCACGTCACCTTGAGCGCGTTGGACTTCCTCCATGACAGCTTTGAGGCGTTCTTCAAACTCACCGCGGAAGCGCGAACCAGCGATCATCGCGCCCAGATCCAATGCCACCACGCGTTTACCTGAAAGAATTTCAGGGATGTCATTACTGGCGATCTTCTGTGCGAGGCCTTCGGCAATCGCAGTCTTACCCACACCGGCTTCACCGATCAAGACCGGATTATTTTTCGTACGGCGCGAAAGAATTTGTATCAAACGCAAAATTTCATTATCGCGGCCAATAACCGGGTCCAGCTTGCCTTCGCGCGCAAGTTGCGTTAAGTCACGCGAATATTTTTCCAGTGTGCGATAGCGCGTCTCGGCTTGCGGATCGGTCACACGCTGACCACCGCGCAAATCCTGAACCACATCGTAGACGCGGTCACGCGTCAGCCCCGCGGACTCTAAAATGCGCGCCGCGGGTGTATTGCGTTCGGTAAGGATCGCAAGAAAAATATGTTCAGTTGAGATATATTCGTCTTTCAGACGATTGGCTTCTTCGTTCGCAAGGTCAATGATCCGCTTAACGCGCGGCGTTATAAAAATCTGTCCCGCGCCCCCGCCGAAGATATTCGCCTTGGGGCTGGCACGCAAAGTCGCATCCAGCCGCTCGGTCAAGGCTTCGGCATTCACATTCATTTTTTCCAGAATTTGAGGAATCACCCCACCCGGCTGTTCGATCAACGCCAGCAGGATGTGTTCTGTATCAATCTGGTTGTGACCATAACGCTGGATAATTTCCGCCGCACGTTGGGCGGCTTCCTGCGCCCGTTCAGTAAATCGGTCAAATCGCATCATAAGGGTTAGTCCTTTCCATAAATAAGACCTTTAAGGCCTTTGGACAAAGCAGATTATAACAAAATCGCATTTTCAAATTATCTTAACTGCATAAGAGAACTATTAGATTTAGCTCAATTACCCTGCTCGCCCTTTTATATCCCCCTTAGGGGGGGTTGGTAAGTAGAGGTTAGTATGATAAAACCTGTCTAAACACCCGAAAGGAGAAATATTATGAAAAGAATTGCTTTTGCGCTAATTTTGCTATTCTTAGTGCAAGCTTGCGCGCCCGCACAAACCACAGCAGCAGAACCTGCAGTTCAAAGCCAGGCGACAAAAGAGCCAACGCCTGTTACAACAGCACCTACCACCACTAGCACCACCACAACCGATACCACCACTGCGCCTATCGCACATGCCATAATTCCTGTGACAGGAGCAAAAGCACCTTCCATCGCGCATGATAATGAAGAAAGTACAACTTTCAAATCCAAAGGCGCACGGGAGGGCGATGACTTCAGCAGGAATCGTTTTGAACGCCCCTTTACGTCGAATACGATGGAATATGTACCTCAACTTGATATCATGGACTTCTCCATCGCAAACGACGAAATATTCTTTTATGTCGAGATCCAGCTTGTCGGGTTGGATGCCTCCACGAATTCGCTGACCGGCTCCTATGGAGTGGAAATTGACCGTAATAGGGACGGCCGCGGCGAAATACTCATCACAACTGCGCCTCCGTACACAACTGAATTCAGCACAAATGGCGTGGCCGTTTATGTCGATGCCAATGGCGATATCGGCGGGAAAAAGGCTGGACGACCTGATGATGGTTTCGTTGGCAATGGGTACGAGGGTGTCCTCTTCGATTTGAGCCAGAATATTCACCCCAAAGACAACGACCTCGCCTGGGTCCGGTTTGTTGACGGTGAGCGACCTGCAATCGAGATCGCTTTCAAAAAGTGGATCTTTCAAGACGGCAAAGAGGCCTTCTTCTGGAATGTTTGGGCAAGCGGCACCAAACTTGACCCATCAAAATTCAACCTGCACGATACAATGACAATAGAGCAGGCAGGAGCATCAAATGCGGAAAATCCGAATTACCCACTTAAAGGACTTGCTGCAATCGACAATTCATGCCGCCTTCCCTTTGGATATGAAGCTCTGGGTAGTGAGCCAATGGGTTGTTTGGCAAAAGTTGAGGTTCGGGATAGTGAAAGTACACTGCCTATTCCCTTCTGTGATCAATTCCCAATCGTATGCGCAAATATTTCCCTAAAATAGAGCTTAGATTCAACTCGTAAGTGCAACAGACGGATCGAAGAATACTTCAAAAGGGGTCTTGAAGTCAAGGCACTTTCTGGGGCGATGATTGAGTTTGTCGGTCACGGAAACGTTGCCCGTTTCCGTGACCGACAAGAAATCACTTCCTTTTGGGAAGTATTGGCGGATCAGGTCGTTTGTGTTTTCGTTGGTGCCGCGTTCCCAAGCCGAGTAAGGATGGCTAAAATAGGGGAGTGTCTAAAGTAGTGGGCTAATGAAATCCATAACATGAGCAGCATAATTTGGGAAACGCTGCTTGTGAAGTTGCCTGCTATTGAAACAAAAGAC
>Ga0315273_10001609_pt1 | contig 25830 bp, 13 predicted proteins | sample YL17G02_0_MG_FD_205753 | JGI IMG/M metagenome (GOLD analysis project Ga0315273, IMG submission 205753) | Sediment microbial communities from Yellowstone Lake, YNP, Wyoming, USA - YL17G02_0 | ecosystem: Environmental > Aquatic > Freshwater > Lake > Sediment | place: USA: Wyoming | collected... | reverse complement strand
TCGTCATACGAGGTGCTCACCGAGTTCACGTCGCGCGTGGGCGAGACCTACGCGGCCGACGACGTCCTGCCCCGCATGGCCCGGATCCTCGCGGAGGGGACCGGGGCGGAGGCGTCCAGGATCTTCGTCCGCGTCGGCGGCGAGATGCGCGAGGCGGCCGCGGTCGGCACGCCCGGGTCCGACGAGGTCTCGGTGCCCGTGCTCGACGCCGGTGAGGAGCTCGGCGCGCTGGCCGTAACGATGCCGGCGAGCGACCCGATGAACCCGGCGAAGCAGCGGCTCGTCGACGATCTCGCGCGGCAGGCGGGCCTGGTGCTGCGGAACGTCCGCCTGATCGAGGAACTGAAGGCGTCGAGGCAGCGCCTCGTCGCCGCCCAGGACGAGGAACGCCGCAAGCTCGAGCGGAACCTGCACGACGGGGCCCAGCAGCAGCTCGTGGCCCTCGCCGTCAAACAGCGCTTGCTCGGGAGCCTGATCGGGCGCGACGACGAGAAGGCCAAGGCGATGGTCGCCCAGCTCGCCGACGACACGAGCGACGCCCTCGAGAACCTGCGCGATCTCGCGCGCGGGATCTATCCGCCGCTGCTGGCCGACCAGGGGTTGGTGGCCGCTCTCGAGGCGCAGGCGCGTAAGGCCGCGGTCCCGACGACCGTGGAGGGTCACGGCGTCGGCCGCTTCGGCCAGGACGTCGAGGCCGCCGTCTACTTCTCGTGCCTCGAGGCCCTGCAGAACGTCGCGAAGTACGCCGACGCGTCGCGAGCGACGATCGCGCTGTCCAACGGCGCCGGTTCCCTGTCGTTCACCGTGACCGACGACGGTGCCGGGTTCGACAGCTCCGCGACGTCGTACGGCACCGGCCTGCAGGGCATCGCGGATCGGCTCGCGGCGCTGAGCGGGACGCTCGAGGTCCGCAGCGAACCGGGTCAGGGCACCACCGTCACGGGGACGGTTCCCGCGTGAGTGAGCGAGGAGCTCGGCGGCTCGCGTACGGGCTCGGCGGCGCGGCGGTCCTCCTGACCGTGGGCGGCCTCGCGCTCGGCGCGAAGGAGGCCGGCGTGGCGGCCGTGGGCCTCGCGCTCGTCGCCCTCACGTACGGCGTCAGCGGGGCGGTGCTTGCGTCGCGGCGGCCGGGCAACGCCATCGGCTGGATCATGACCGCGATCGGAGTGTCCGAATCGATCCTGGTGATCGCCGCCGGTTACGCCGCCTTCGCACAGGAACATTGGCCGTCGGCTCCGTTCACTGAGGTCGCCGCGTGGACGGGCAACTGGATCTGGACACCGGGACTCGGCGCGGTCCTGACGTTCCTGCTCCTCCTGTTCCCCGATGGGCATCCGCCGTCTCCGCGATGGCGCTGGGTGATGTGGGCGGCGGGGATCGGCATGGTGGTGGGGACGATCGGGTCGGCCGTCGGCCTGTGGTCGGCGCGATGGATCATCCTCTCGGATCCGAACCGCGATGTGTCGCCGACCGGCATCGGGGGGGCGATCGGTGGCACAGGACTGTTCCTGCTATTCGGTGTCGCCGGGATCGCCTCGATCGTGTCGGTCGTCGTTCGGTGGCGACGCGCGGTCGGCGACGAACGCCAGCAACTCCGCTGGTTCCTGATGGCGGCCGTCGTCGTGGCGGTCGGCTTCCTGGCCGGCCTACCAGGCAGCTCGAACTTCCAGCTGCTCTTCGCCGGGATGCTGCTCCTCCCGATCTCGATCGCGGTCGCCGTGATGAAGTACCGCCTCTACGACCTCGACGTCGTGATCAAGAAGACCGTGGTATTCACGGTGGTGGTCGTCGTGCTGACCGGCCTCTACCTCTCGGTACTCGCGCTCGCGACGACGGGGACCGGCGTGGCCAGATACCTGCTCGGCGCGCTGCTGCTGCTCGTCACGTTCGGGCCGGTGCGGCGCGGCGCCCGCCTCGTCGCCGACCGGATCGTGTACGGGAGACGGGCGTCGTCGTACGAGGTGCTCTCGGAGTTCTCCGGACGCATGGCCGACACGTACGCGACCGACGACGTCCTCCCGCGGATGGCGCAGATCCTGGCGGCCGCGACGGGCGCCGCGCGGAGCACCGTCTGGCTGCATCTCGGGGGGGAGCTCCGGCCTGCCGCGAGCTTCGAGGGCGAGACCGAGGGCGCCTCGGATCCGACGACGGGCCAGGGCGTTGCGACCGCGGAGTTTGACGATCTCTCGGTCGAGGTCCGACACCAGGGGGAGCTGCTCGGGGCGCTCAGCGTGGCGATGCCCGCGAACGACCCGCTCGATCCCTCCCGCGAGCGACTCGTTCGAGACCTCGCGGCGCAGGCCGGCCTGGTGCTGCGGAACGTCCGGCTGATCGAAGAGCTGAAGGCCTCGCGTCAACGCCTGGTCGCCGCCCAGGACGAGGAACGCAGGAAGCTCGAGCGCAATATCCACGACGGCGCGCAGCAACAGCTCGTGGCCTTGGCCGTGAAGCTGAAGCTCTTGGGAACGCTCGCCTCGCGGGATCCCGACAAGGCCGCTGACCTTGCCGCGCAGCTCCAGACGGAGGCAACCGACGCCCTCGAGAACCTGCGGGATCTCGCCCGCGGGATCTACCCGCCGCTGCTGGCGGACAAAGGCCTAGTGGCCGCGCTCCAGGCCCAGGCGCGCAAGGCTGCGGTCCCGACCACCGTCGAGGGCAACGGCATCGGCCGGTTCGGCCAGGACGTCGAGGCCGCGGTCTACTTCTCGTGTCTCGAGGCGCTGCAGAACGTCGCGAAGTACGCGAACGCGTCGCGAGCGACCATCGCCCTGTCCAACGGTGGCGGGGCCCTGACGTTCACCGTGACGGACGACGGTGCCGGGTTCGACCGCTCCTCGACCTCGTACGGTACGGGACTCCAGGGCGTCGCCGACCGGCTTGCCGCGCTCGGAGGGGCCCTCGACGTCCGAAGTGTGTCGGGCTCGGGCACCACGGTCGCGGGCCGACTTCCCGCGGAGGCGGCGTCATGAGTGGTCGCTCCCGTGACACGCGGTCCATCGTCGCGTGGTCGGTGTTCGGCTTCGCGATGGCCACGGCGGCGGTCGCCGGAGCCCTCTGGGCGGTGAACGCACGAACGAACGTCGGTGTCCTCCCCTTCCAGATCTTCGTCGTACCCGGGTTCGGCCTCGTGGGAGCCATCATCACGTCCCGGAGTCGCAACATCATCGGCCCGCTCTTCCTCGCGCTCGCCGTCGTGGGTGCCGGGACGGCCCTCACCTTCGAGTACGCGGTGCACGCGGCGATCGTCGAGTTCGGGGTGGAGCCCGTCGACCAGGCCCTCGTGCTCGGAGCCCATCCCGGATCGCTGCCGCTGGGCGGCTACGCGGGGGCCCTGTCCAACGCCGGGTTCCCGTTCACCTTCCTGGCGTTCGGTCTGACCCTCGTGCTGTTCCCCGATGGACACCTGCCCTCGCGACGATGGCGGTGGCCGGTGCGGTGCTACGCGTTCGTGTGGAGCCTCCTGACCATCCTGAGTCTGTTCGTTCCCACGTTCGAGCTCGGTGGGATCCAGATCCAGAACCCGATGGGGATCGGCGGGCCGACGCAGCTGGCCGACCCAGAGGGCAACCCGATGCTGGCGGCGATCCTCACGGTGCTGGCCTTCCTCCTGCTCGTGGTGATGGCGTCCGCACCGATCTTTCGCCGACGGGGCGCCCAGGCCGAGATGCGTCAGCAGCTCCATTGGTTCGCGCTGGTCCTCGAGGCCATCCTGGGGATCGCCTTCATCGATGCCGTGCTCGCAGGCTTCTTCCAAGCGGATCTCCCGGAAGCATCCGCGAACGTTCTTCTCCTCGTCTTGGTCGCCCTCGGGATCCCGGCGGCGATCGGAGTGGCTGTCATGAAGTACCACCTGTACGAGCTCGACGTGGTCGTGAACAAGGCTCTCGTGTACACGGGGCTCGCGGGATTCATCACCCTCGTCTACGTCGCGATCGTCGTCGGGATCGGCGCGCTGCTGGGATCCGGCGATCAGGCTAACGTGCCGCTCTCGATCGCCGCCACCGCGATCGTTGCCGTGGCGTTCCAACCCGTCCGCGAACGCGTCCAACGCTTCGCGAACCGGCTCGTCTACGGGCAGCGCGCGACCCCCTACGAGGTGCTCTCGGAGTTCTCGGAGCGGCTCGGGGGCGCCTACGCGGCCGCGGACCTGCTTCCCCGGATGGCGCGGATCCTCGCGGAGGGAACCGGCGCGCAGCGCAGCGACGTCTGGCTCGTGGTCGCGGGCCGACTCCGCCCCGAGGCCGCATGGCCCGAGGACGCCCCGCCTCTCGATCCCCTGCCGGTCGAGCCCTTCCCCGACGATCTCTTCCCCGTGCGCCACCAGGACGAACTCCTCGGTGCCCTATCGCTGGAGAAGCGTCCGGGAGAGTCGCTCACCGCCACCGAGCAGTCGTTGGTGGAGCACCTCGCGGGCCAGGCGGGGCTCGTGCTCCGCAACGTGGGCCTCACGGAGGAACTGCTCGCGCGGCTCGAGGAGCTCCGCGCCTCCAGACAACGACTGGTGGCCGCTCAGGACGAAGAGCGGCGCAAGCTCGAGCGGAACCTCCACGATGGCGCGCAGCAACAGCTCGTGGCCCTCAGCGTGAAGGCCCGCCTCGCGCAGCAGCTCGCCAGGCGCGATCCCGCCAAGGTCGCGCAGATGCTCGAGCAGATCCAGTCCGACACGAGCGATGCGCTGGAGAACCTCCGCGACCTCGCCCGAGGGATCTACCCGCCGCTGCTCGCGGATCAAGGACTGGTCGCGGCGCTGGAGGCGCAGGCGCGCAAGGCCGCCGTGCCCACCACCGTCGACGGCCACGGCATCGGTCGGTTCGGCCAGGACGTCGAGGCCGCCGTCTACTTCTCCTGTCTGGAAGCCCTGCAGAACGTCGCGAAGTACGCGGAGGCGTCGCGCGTCGCGATCTCCTTGGCGAGCGGCGACGGTTCTCTCACGTTCGAGGTGACCGACGACGGTCGCGGTTTCGACCGATCCGCGTTGACCTACGGCACGGGGCTTCAGGGCATCGAGGACCGACTGGCGGCGCTCGATGGGACGCTTGCCGTTCGCAGCGCGCCGGGTCAAGGGACCACCATCACGGGCAACCTCCCTGCCACGACCGTTGAGGGTCTGTCGTGACCGCCCAGACCGCGCGCCGTCTGGCATGGGGGATCTGGACCCTGTCGATGACGGGAGTGATCGGGTCATTCGTGTGGGGTGCCGTCGGTTCCGACTCGTGGCTGTCGGGGTGGTCGAGCGCAGCGGTGTTCATCGTCGAGCTCGTGTTCGTCTCCGTGTTCGCCACCGTCGGCGCGTTGATCGCTTCGCGTCGTCCCGACAACGCGATCGGCTGGCTGCTGAGCGTGACCGCTCTCTGCTACTCGGTGGGTGCCGTCTTGACAGAACTTGGGCCTCGTTGGCAACGCTATAGTGACTGGCTCGGCAACTGGATCTGGTTCGCAGGGATCGTGCTCGGAGTCACCTTCGTGCCTCTCCTCTTCCCGAACGGGCATCTGCCGAGCCGCCGCTGGCGCCCGGTGGCATGGCTGGCGGGCGCGGGTCTCGGGGTCTTCGTGGTCGGGAGCGCGTTCCTCCCCGGCGTGATCCCGGACACCGGCAACGCCTCCGTCAACCCGTTCGGGTTCGGAGGGACGATCGGCCACACCGTCTTCGGCGTGATGCGGCCGCTTGGGGCGTTCCTGCTGCTGCTCGCAGGACTGCTATCGCTGGCCTCGCTCGTCTTCCGTTACCGATCGAGCGATCGCACACAACGAGAGCAGCTGCGATGGCTGATCTTCTCGGGCCTAGTGGTGGGTCTCGGGATCCTTTCCGGGGCGTTCGTCGGCACGCTCGTGAGCGATCCGAGGGTGGCCACCGAGATCGCCAACGCGATCAGTAGCTTCACCGTGATGACCGTTCCGATCGCGATCGGGATCGCGATCCTGCGCTACCGGCTCTACGACATCGACCTCGTGCTCAACAGGACCGTCGTCTACGGTGCGCTCGCGGCCTTCATCACGGGCGTCTACGTCGCGATCGTCGTGGGCCTCGGGACGCTCGTCGGCCGCGGCGGCCGGCCCAACGTCGCCCTGTCGATCCTCGCGACCGGCGTGGTCGCCGTGGCGTTCCAACCGGTGCGCGAACGTGTGCAGCGGTTCGCGAACCACCTCGTATACGGCACGCGCGCGACGCCCTACGAGGTGCTCTCGGAGTTCTCCGACCGCCTTGGTGAGGCCCACGACTCCGAGGACCTGCTCCCTCGGATGGCGCGCATCCTGGCCGAGGGGACCGGGGCGGTGCGCACCGACGTCTGGCTCGCGAGCGGATCGGAGCTCCGTCCCGACGCCAGCTGGCCCGCGGACTCCGCTCCCCCGCCGCACCTCCCCGTGGATCCCTTCCCAGAGGCGTTCATCCCCGTCCGCCACCAAGGAGATCTGCTCGGCGCGCTCTCGCTCGAGAAGCGCGCCGGCGAGACGCTCACCGCGACGGAACGCAAGCTCGTCGATGACCTCGCCGGGCAGGCCGGCCTGGTCTTGCGCAACGTCCGTCTCACCGAGGAGCTGCTCGCCCGGCTCGAGGACCTGAAGGCCTCCCGCCAGCGGTTGGTCGCCGCCCAGGAAGAGGAGCGGCGCAAGCTGGAGCGCAACCTCCACGATGGGGCCCAGCAGCAGCTCGTGGCGCTCAGCGTGAAGGCTCGACTGGCGCAGCAGCTGGCGGAGCGTGATCCGGCCAAGGTCGAGGAGATGCTGGAGCAGATCCAGTCCGACACGAGCGACGCGCTGGAGAACCTGCGTGATCTCGCGAGGGGGATCTACCCGCCGTTGCTGCAGGACCAGGGGTTGGTGGCGGCGCTGGAAGCCCAGGCCCGCAAGGCCGCGGTGCCGACGACAGTCGAAGGCGCCTGGATCGGGCGGTTCGGCCAGGACGTCGAGGCGGCCGTGTACTTCTCGTGTCTGGAGGCGCTGCAGAACGTTGCGAAGCACGCGGGGGCGTCGCGCGCCACGATCACGTTGAGCAACGGCGGCGGGTCCCTGACCTTCACCGTGACCGACGACGGCGCGGGATTCGACGCAGCCCAGACCTCGTACGGCACAGGACTCCAGGGCATCGCCGACCGGCTCGCGGCACTTGATGGGACGCTCGACGTTCGCAGCGAGGCGGGCGAAGGCACGACGGTAACCGGGCGCCTACCGGCGGAGGCCGTGAGATGAGCACCCGCGCGCGAGCGTGGCTCGCTTGGGGGCTGGCCGCTTTCGGGCTCGGAGGGATCCTCGTTGCCGAGGGACTCAAGATCGTCTTCGGTCTGCCGCTCCGCCAGGATCTGTCGCTCTTCGCGCCGATCGTCCTCGGCGGTGGGGCGATGGCGATCGTGGGCGCCTTGATCGCAACACGCACGCGCAACCCTCTGGGATGGGTCCTCTTGGCGATCCCGGCGGCGACCGGGCTCTCGACGGCCGCGCAGGCGTTCTACGACCACGGCGCGCCGGCCGGGGCCGCATATGCGCCGATCACTTACTGGCTCTCGCAATGGGTGTTCTTCGCGGCACTGATCCTGTTGGTGGCGGTCTTCTATCTGTTCCCGTCGGGGACGATCGCCTCGGCTCGCTGGCGCTGGCCCTGGAGGATCTACGTGACGTCCGGGATCGTGACCATCGTCGGGTTCGCGGTGCTCCCCTACGAGGCACGAGACGCCGGCGGCGTCGTGACGAACCCGGTGGGCATCGAGGCGCTCCGCAGCATCCTCGGCCCGATCCTCACCGCCTCCGGACTCCTGCTAGTGGTGAGCTCGTTCCTCGCGTTCGTCTCACTCGGGACCCGGTACCGGTCCGCGGAGGCCGAGGAGCGGCAGCAGCTCCGCTGGCTCTTCCTCGTGGGCGCGATCGGTGCGTTCCTGTTCTCCATACTGATCGTGACCGCGATCGCGATCGGCGATCTGGACACCGGGCCGTGGGCACGGTTCGCCGACGTGGTGATGGTGCTCCTGGTCACGGACGTCGTGGTGGGCATCCCCGTGGCCACGGGAGTGGCGATCTTCAGATACCACCTGTACGACGTCGACGTCGTGATCTCGAGGACGATCGTCTATGGGCTGCTTGCCGTGTTCATCGGCGCTGTGTACGTGGCGATCGTCGTCGGCATCAGCGCGGCCATCGGGGTGAACGCCGACAGTCCGCTCCTCTCGATCGCGGCGACCGGCGTCGTCGCGCTCACGTTCCAGCCCGCGCGCGATCGCGTCCAACGCTTCGCGAACCGGCTCGTGTACGGGCATCGCTCCACCCCGTACGAGGTGCTCGCGCGCTTCAGCGACCGTGTCGGGAATACCTATGCGACCGAGGACGTCCTCCCCCGCACCGCGCGCGTGATCGCCGAGGGCGTGAGCGCCGAGCGCGCCACGATCTGGCTGCACCTGGCCGACGAGCTGCGCCCGACCGCGGGATGGCCGGAGGTCGATCCGACGGCGGAGGCCCTTCCGCTCGTGGGCGATGAGCTCCCGCTGCTCCCCGGCGAGCACGTCGCCCCGATCAGGTACCGCGGCGACCTTCTCGGCGCGATCTCGGTCGAGAAGCCGCGAGGCGAGTCGGTGAACCCCGAGGAGATCCGGCTCGTGGACGACCTCGCGGCCCAGGCCGGGCTCGTGGTCTCGAACGTCCGGCTCACCGCCGACCTGGAAGCCCGCCTCGAGGTCATCGTCCGTCAGGCCGCGGAGCTCAGGGCATCGCGCCAGCGGATCGTGGCCGCGCAGGACGAGGAGCGGCGCCGGCTCGAACGCAACATCCACGACGGCGCGCAGCAGCACCTGGTGGCGCTCGCCGTGAAGCTCCGTCTCGCACGGGGCCTGCTCTCGCGCGACCCCGAGAAGGCACGCACGATGCTGGACGAGACCGCCGGGCAGATCGACGAGGCGCTCGAGACGCTGCACGCCCTGGCCCTGGGGATCTACCCGCCGCGGTTGGAGGAGGAGGGCGTGGCTGCTGCGTTGTCCGCGCGCTACGCATCGTCCGATCTCCCGGTTCGATTCCATGCCGATGGCGCCGGCCGCTACCCGCTCGACACGGAGGCCGCCGTGTACTTCTGTGTGCTGGAGGCACTCCAGAACGCGGCCAAATACGCGGATGCTCGCGTGGTCGACGTGACGTTCGCCGAGCGGCGGGGCGCCCTAACGTTCGAGGTCGCCGACGACGGCACCGGCTTCGATCCCGTCGCGAACCGCGACGGCACCGGGCTCCACGGGATGCGCGACCGGCTGGCGGTGCTCGGGGGCGACGTGTCGCTCACGTCCGCGCCCGGACGTGGAACGACGGTGCGCGGACAGGTACCGCTCACGACGGAGGTGTCCGCGTGAACGCCAGGTCGAAGCGGTTCCTCTCCTGGACGATCTTCGTCGCGACCTGCATGGGACTCGTGATCCAGGGGTGGTTCGTGTGGCTCCTGCGCGCAAGCCCAGCGTGGAACGGGTGGGGCGGGAGCGGGAGCACCCTGGAGAACCTGCTGTTCTTCGCGATGATCCTGAGCTTCTCCGTGACGGGGCTCCTGATCGCCACGCGGCGTCCGCAGAACCCGCTCGGTTGGCTGCTGCTGACGATCGGCGCCGCGTGGGCGCTCTCGACCGGCACCTACGGTCAGTACTCGATGCTGGTCCAGCCACTCCCCTTCGGTCGCTGGGCGCTGGGCTTCGATCAGTGGACATGGGTGCCCGCGGTGGGACTGATCGGCACCTACACGATCCTGCTGTTCCCCGACGGTCATCTGCCCTCGCCTCGCTGGCGCTGGCTCTGGCGGCTCACCCTGGTGACGTTGGTGCTCTCGTCGATCGCGGTCCTGTTCTCCGAAGGTCAGATCGACGTGACGAGGACGCTCAGCGTGGACAACCCTTTCGAGATCCATGTCCTGGCTCCCGTGCTGGGTTTCCTGGCACTCATGATCGCGCTGATCCCGATCTGCATGGTCGCGTCGGCCGTCAGCCTCGTGATGAGGTTCCGCAGATCCGTCGGGATCGAGCGGCAGCAGATCAAGTGGCTCGCCTGTGCCGCCGGGCTGATCGTCACCCTCTACCTGCTCGTGATGATCGCGAGCCTCACGTACTCGATCGCGAACGTCCCGCAGCCGAGGTGGCTGGACACCGCGCAGATCTACACGCTCTTCAGCTTCGCGCTGATCCCGATCTCGATCGGGTTCGCGGTGCTGCGCTACCGGCTCTGGGACATCGACATCGTCATCTCGAAGACCGTGGTGTTCGGTCTCCTGGTCGGGTTCATCACGGCGGTCTATGTCGCCGTGGTGGTCGGCCTCGGGGCGGTGCTCGGAGACGCGAACAATCCCGCGCTGTCGATCGCAGCCACCGCCCTGGTGGCGCTGCTGTTCGGGCCGGTCCGCGAGCGGGTGCGACGGTTCGCGAACCGGCTCGTGTACGGGAAGCGCGCGACGCCGTACGAGGTCATGTCGGGCTTCGCGCACAGGGTGTCGGGGTCCCTGTCCGTCGATCAGGTCCTGCCTGAGATGGCGGAGGTTGCCGCGCGCGGCGTGGGCGCGCAAGGTGTGCGCGTGCGGGTAACCCTGCCAGGCGGAGCCGAGCGCGCTCGGGCCTGGCCGGAGGACAGCGAGGGCCCGTTCGACCGTTCGCTCGACGTTTCCTACCAGGGCGACGTGATCGGCGCGATCGGGGTCGCGATGCCGGCCGGTGAGACCCTACGCCCCGATGCGGAACGGCTCCTCGCTGACCTCGCGGCCCAGGCAGGGCTCGCGCTGCACAACGTCCGGCTCACCGAAGAGCTCGCGATCCGCGCCGGCGAGCTGGCGGTCCAGGCCGAGGGGCTCCGCATCTCGCGGGAACGCCTGGTCACGGCGCGCGACGCGCAGCGCCGCGGGCTCGAGCGCGACATCCGTGAGGGCCCGGAGCGGCAGCTGCAGGAGATCCGCGGCGGCCTCAACACCGTCGTCGTCGACGAACCGGCCGTGGCCGAGGAACGGCTCGACGCGCTCACGGCCCGGGCGAACGACACCCTGGACGGGCTCCGGGACCTGGCGCGGGGGATCTTCCCGCCGCTGCTCGCCGACAAGGGCGTCGTGGCCGCGCTGGAGGCGCACATCCGCAAGGTGGGCGCGAACGCGCAGGTCCACGCGACCCCCGCGTTCACCGCTGATCGGTTCGACGCGGACGTCGAGGCCTGCCTCTACTTCTGCAGCCTGCAGGCGATCCAGAACGTCCTGCGGCACGCGGGCAACGCGGCCTGCACGGTCGCGCTCGATGCCGACCCCGCCGCGATCCGCTTCGCGCTCTCTGACCGGGGGGCCGGGTTCGACCCGGCGAACACGCCTCGCGGCATGGGGATCGACATCATGCAGGACCGGATCGACGCGCTGGAAGGCGAGCTCGTCGTGACGAGCGCACCTGGCGTCGGCACCACGATCGAGGGAACGGTCCCGCTGAGCCGACGCCGGGTGGCTGCCTCATGACGGCCGGCGGGAAGCGAGCGCTGTCGATCGCCGTGCTCGCGGTGGCGGTCGCCGCCGCCCTGGCGACCTTCCTCCTCGCGCTCGACACCCAGCGCACGGCCCCGCCGCACACGGTCGCGGTGGTCGGTGATCCGGCGATCGCCGACGGCCCAGGCGTGTTGAAGGGTATGGAGCAGGATGCGGCGGCGAACGCGATCCCGGTATCGACCACGCCCAGTCCAGGGAACCTCGCCGGGGCCGCGGTCATGCTCGTCTGGATGCTCACGGGGATCTTGATCCTCACTCGGCAGCCGGGCAACAAGGCGGGATGGGTCTTCCTCGCGATCGGCGTGGCTTGGATCGCGAGCTCGCTCGCGGTGGCCCTGGTGGTCTGGGATGCGCGGACCCACCCCGGCACGATCCCGCTGCGGGCTCCGCTCGCGGTGATCGGGGAGATCGGGGTCGCGCCGATCATCTTGCTGCCGCTGCTCTTCCTCCTGTTCCCCGACGGACGACCGCCCTCGCCCCGCTGGCGGTGGGCGGCGTGGGCGTTGATCGGCGGCGGTGGCCTCGCGATCCTGGGGACACTCATCAACCCGGGGCCACTGAACAACTTCGTGGGCGGCGGCGTCTTCTATCAGAACCCGGCTGGCATCGAAGCACTGGCGGGAGTGGCACCCGCGTTGATCGGCGTCGGCACGATCGCCGCGCTCGGTGGCGCGATCGCGTCGGTGTTCGGGGTCAGGAGCCGGTTCAAGCGGTCGACCGGCGAGGAGCGCCAGCAGCTCCGGTGGCTCGTCACGGTCGCGACGGTCGCCCTCGCGATCCTGATCCTCGGCATACTCGCCGTGATCGGGACGCCCAAGAGCGCGAACGACGGAACCGGCTGGTTCTTCGTCTCGATCCTCATATCCCTCGTGGTGACGGTCGCGATCGGGATCCCGGCCGCCTACCTGATCGCGATCTTCCGCTACGGCCTGTGGGATCTGGACGTCGTGATCAAGAAGACCGCGGTCGCCTTCATCCTCACCGTGTTGATCGTGAGCGTGGGCGCGTTCGTGATCTTCGTGCCGGGGCAGGTGGCGTTCTGGGGCGGGAACGAGTTCGGTGTGGTCGTGGGCTTCCTCGTGGGGCTGCTGGCGTGGCCCGGTGTGCGGCTCTCACGGTGGATCGCCTCGCGCGTCGTCTACGGCCGGCACTCCAGTCCGTACGACGTGCTCAGCTCGTTCGCCGACCGGGTCGGCGAGGCCTACTCGAGCGAGGATGTGCTGCCGAGGATGGCGACGGTTCTGGGTGAGGGAACCAAAGCCGAGGCGGCGACGGTGTGGATCGCGCTTGCCGGCTTCCTGCGTCCCGCGTCCACGTGGCCGATCGCGTCGACCCCCGCTCCGCTGGGTCTCGACGGCGATTCGCTGCCAACGATCGAGGGCCAAGACGCCGTCGAGGTCCGGCATCAGGGCGAGCTCCTCGGGGCGCTCTCGGTCCGGATGCCGGCGAACGACCCTATGAACCCTTCGAAGGACAAGCTCGTTCGAGACCTCGCCTCCCAGGCAGGACTGGTCCTTCGGAACGTGCGCCTGATCGAGGAGTTGCGCGCCTCGCGTCAGCGCCTCGTCGCGGCCCAGGACGAGGAGCGCCGCAAGCTCGAGCGGAACCTCCACGACGGGGCTCAGCAGCAGCTCGTCGCGCTCTCGGTCCAGCTGAAGCTCGCCCGAACGCTGGTCGAGCGCGATCCCGCCAAGGCGGGAGCGATGCTCGAGACCCTGCAGGGATCCGCGGGCCAGGCGATCGACGACCTCCGCGATCTGGCGAGGGGCATCTATCCGCCGCTGTTGGCGGACAAGGGGCTGGTCGTCGCGCTCGAGGCGCAGGCCCGCAGGTCGCCCGTGCCGGTGACCGTCGAGTCCGAGGGCGTGGGGCGCTACCCGCAGGACCTCGAGGCCGCCGTCTACTTCTCGTGCCTCGAGGCACTCAACAACGTGGCGAAGTACGCGGACGCCTCGGCCGCGACGATCTCGCTCGTCCATCACGACGGGGTGCTCGGGCTCTCGGTCGCCGACGACGGACTCGGGTTCGACCCGTCCTCGACGGGCTACGGCACGGGCCTGCAAGGGATGGCAGACCGGCTCGACGCGATCGGGGGGAGGATCGAGGTCGAGAGCACCCCGGGTCACGGCACGACGATCCGGGCAACGGTCCCCGCCTCGACGCGACCGGAGGCGCCCGCATGAGTCCCCGCGCTGCGAAGCTCGTCTCAAGGGGACTGATCGTGCTCGCCGCGGCGGGATTCCTGACGTCGGTCGTGCTCTCCTCCACGGTGGGCCACCGACAGGCGCCGGGGCAGATCGTGGTGGTGGGTGATCCGACGGTCGGTGACGGAGCCGACGTCCTGGCCGAGCTGCAGGAACGCCGCGATCGAGGGGATCAGTTCACGGCGTCCGTGCCTCCGCTGGTGGCGATCGTCTTCGGCGCGGTCGCGGCGATGTGGCTCGTGACGGGCAGCCTGATCGTCTCGCGCCAGCCTCGCAACACCTCGGGATGGCTGTTCACTGCCACCGGGACGGTCGTGGCCCTCACCCTGCTCCCCCAGGCGCTGGTGGTCAAAGGGCTGAAGGTGGACCCGGGCTCCGTGCCGTTCTTGGGGGCATGGGCGGTCTTCGGTGACAACGTCTTCTTCATCATCGCGCTGATCCCGCTGTTGTTCCTGCTCTTCCCCGACGGGCGCCCACCGACGCCGCGCTGGCGCATCGCCGAGTACGCGTTGTTCGGCGGCCTCGCCGTGGCCGTCTTGGCCTATGTGGTCACACCCGGCCCCCTGAACAACTACATCGACTTCGGGGTGCTCTATCAGAATCCGCTGGGGATCACGGCGCTCTCGGGCACGGCGGGCCTGGTGAGCGGCCTCGCCGGCCTCGTCGTGATCCTGGCGAGTCTTTCGACCGTGGTGGCGGTCCGGGGACGATTCAAGCGGGCGACCGGCGAGGAGCGCCAGCAGCTGCGATGGCTCGTTGCCGTGGCGACCGTCGCAGGGGTCATGTTCCTCTTCAACTTCCTCGTGCTCCAGATCCTCTTCGCCCTGGTCAAAGGTCTACCCGACATCTTCATCCCCGGACTGCTTGCGCTCGTCCTCACGATCGCCTTGGGCGTGCCCGGCTCCTACCTGATCGCGATCTACCGCTATCGCCTCTACGACCTCGATCTGGTGGTGAAGAAGACGGTGGTCTTCGCGTTGATGGTGGCTGCCGTGGTCGCCCTCTACCTGCTCGTCGCCGTCGTGGTGCCGCTGGTGATCGTGGGTAAGGGTGGCAACCTACAGGTCGGCGCGGTGGTGCTCGGGGTCGCGATCGGCCTGCTCGTCTTCCCCGTCCGCGCACGCGCGCAGCGGCTCGCCGACCGCCTCGTGTACGGGCGGCGCGCGACGCCGTACGAGGTGCTGACCTCGTTCTCGGGACGCGTGGGCGAGACCTACTCGACCGACGACGTGCTGCCCCGCATGGCGCAGGTCTTGGCCCAGGGCGTCGGTGCCGACGCGGCGCGCATCTGGCTCCTGGTCGGCTCGTCGCTTCGTGCCGAGGCCTCGTGGCCGGCCGGCCTCCCGTCGGTCGCCGCGGTCCCGGTCGCCGACGGGTCGGTCCCCACGATCGCGGGACACGACGTCGTGGCGGTGCACCACCAGGGCGAGATGCTGGGCGCTCTCAGCGTGACGATGCCCGCGAGCGACCCGATGACACCAGCGAAGGAGCGACTCGTTCGAGACCTCGCGGAGCAGGCCGGCCTCGTGCTCCGCAACGTCCGGCTGATCGAGGACCTCCGATCCTCACGACAGCGCCTCGTCGTCGCCCAGGACGAGGAACGGCGGAAACTCGAGCGCGACATCCACGACGGCGTGCAGCAGCAGCTGGTGGCGCTCGCCGTGAAGCTGAAGCTCGCCGACACGATGGTCGACCGCGACGTTGAGAAGGCGCACGCCTCTCTCGCGCAGCTCCAGGCCGACACGCAGCAGACCCTGGAGGACCTCCGTGACCTGGCGCGTGGGATCTACCCACCGCTGCTGGCCGACAAGGGGCTCGTCGCCGCGCTCGAGAGTCAGGGGCGCCGCGCGTCGACGCCGGTGGCGGTGGAATCCGACGGGGTCGGCCGCTACGGTCGCGACGTGGAGGCGACCGTCTACTTCTGCGCGCTCGAGGCGCTGAACAACGTGGCGAAGTACGCGAACGCCTCGTCCGTGACGATCGAGCTCGACGAGCGCGACGGCATGCTCGAGCTCCGGGTCGTCGACGACGGCGAAGGGTTCGACCGGGGCGACACGTCCTACGGGACCGGACTGCAGGGCATGGCCGACCGGCTGGACGCGGTCGGTGGCTCGCTCACGATCTCGAGCCGTCCGGGCGAGGGAACGACGGTGTCGGGCCGCGTCCCTCTGGTGGGTACGCCATGAGCACCGCGCGTCCCCGGATCACGGCGTGGGCGATGTGGCTCCTCGCGATCGCGATCACGGTCGTCACCCTCATCCTCGTCTGGCAGAACCGCAACTTCGACTGGTTCATCGGCATCGCGATCTTGTTCATCCTCGGCTACGTCACGTCGGGAGCACTGATCGTGGCGCAGCAGCCACGGAACCCGATCGGCTGGTTGTTCGTCGCCGTGGGCCTGGGCTTCCTGATCGGCGGGATGGCCGACGAATGGGTCCAGTACGCCCTGATCACGGATCCAGGATCCCTGGGGGCCGTCACGTTCTTCGAGTGGCTCCAGTCCTGGGCCGGGGTCCTCGCCGCGTTCATCCCCCTGATCTTCATCCTGTTCCCCGACGGGCATCCGCCGAGCCCTCGTTGGCGCCCGATCGTCACCTTGCTGATCGCGGCGATCGCGCTCTCGATCCTCGGGAGTGCCCTCACCCCGGCCACGGTGACGGTGGGGAGCGGCGCGACGGCGATCGACGTCCCGAAGCCCTTCACGCTCTCGATCCTCGCGGGGACGCCCGGCGTCGTGCTGGGCTGGGCCGCGGGCCTCGCCATGATGTTCGGGGGGCTGGCAGCGGTCGCCTCGCTCGTGCTCCGATACCGCCGCGCGCAGGGTGACGAGCGCCAGCAGATCCGGTGGGTCGCCACCGCCGCGGGCGCCGCGGGTCTCGCGGTGATCGTCGCGGTGGGCACCACGATCGTGGCAGGCGAGGACTCATCCTTGAGCGAGACCGCGTTCATCGTCCTGCTGGTGACGGTCGGGATCGGTGTCCCGGTCGCGACCGGCATCGCGGTCCTCAAGTACCGGCTCTACGACCTTGGGCTCGTCGTGAAGAAGACGCTGGTGTTCGCCGTGGTGGCGACGATCCTCACCGCGATCTACGGGATCCTGCTCTTCTTCGTGCCGCTGCTGGTCCTGGGCGTCGGCAGCGGGACCGGGTTCAGCTCCTGGCAGTTCCTCGTCACGATCGTGATCGCGATCTCGTTCGCGCCCATCCGCCGCCGCGCCCGCAGGCTCGCCGACCGGATCGTGTACGGCGGGCGCGCCACCCCCTACGAGGTCCTCTCGGACTTCTCCGAGCGCTTGGGCGAGACGTACTCGACCGACGACGTCCTCCCGCGGATGGCGCAGCTTCTGGGCGCCAGCACCGGGGCGGCCGAGGTGACGGTGCTCCTGAAGACGGGCGAGCGGCTGGTCCCCTCGACGACCTGGCCCGCCGACAACGCCGTCCCCGTCGACGCCGGGGCCCTCGACGAGGGCCTCGAGGTGTTCCCCGTGACCCACCAGGGCGAGGAGCTCGGTGCGATCACGCTTCGGATGAGCGCGCGCGACCCGATGGACCCGGCCAAGGAGCAGCTCGTCCGCGACGTGGCGTCGCAGGCGGGGCTGGTCCTACGGAACGTCCGCCTGATCAGCGATCTCAGGGAGTCCCGCCGCCGGATCGTGGCCGCCCAGGACGAGCGCGCGAAGCGGCTCGAGCGCAACATCCACGACGGCGCGCAGCAGCAGCTCGTCGCGCTCGCGGTGCGGCTGAGGCTCGCCGAGCAGATGACCGACCGCGACCCGGCGCGCGTGAAGGAGATGCTCGGCGATCTCCAGGCCGACGCGAACGATGCCCTCGAGAACCTCCGGGATCTCGCCCGCGGGGTCTACCCGCCGCTGCTCGCGGACAAGGGCCTCACCGCCGCCCTCGAGGCCCAGGCCCGCAAGGCCGCCGTCCCGGTCACGGTCCTCGCCGACGGCACGGGCCGCTACCCGGCCGAGGTGGAGGCGACCGTCTACTTCTGCACGCTCGAGGCGCTGCAGAACGTCGCGAAGTACGCGGAGGCGGGCGGGGCGACCGTGTCGCTGGCACCCGGCAACGGTGTGCTCGAGTTCACGATCGCCGACGACGGACGTGGGTTCGACCCACGCACGGCCCGGCTCGGGAGCGGCCTCCAGGGGATGCGCGACCGCGTCGAGGCGCTCGGAGGGTCCCTCGAGATCGAGAGCGAGCCCGGCCGAGGGACGAGCGTCGCGGGCCGAGTCCCGACCGGAACGACTTCGACCTGACTCCGTCGTTCGAGCGCCTTTGGGACGATCCGAGGGTGTTACGGTTCGAAGCATCGACCGAAGGGACGCCCGGGATGCGTACCGCACCGACCCGCCTCACGATCGCACTCGCGGCATGTGCCGTCACGGCAGCCCAGCTGACACCCGTTCAGACCGCCTCGGCCGACCCAACCGGGACGGGGCAGGTCGACGCGACCCGGCTCGAACCACGCCGGCCGACCGTTCCCGACGACGGGGTCCGGATCGACGTCAGGCGGCCGGTCGGAACCGACGAGCCAGGCGCCGCGCCAGTGGCCGCGCGTGCCGCGCTCGCGCGCGAGCTCGGCCCGATGGCCTCGATCCAGACCGACCCTTTGTTCGGCACGGTGCGCACGGTCGCCCGGCTCGACGGCTTCCTGACCGGACCCTCGACCGCCCCGCCGCGGTGGGTGGCGCTCGCGTTCGTCCGCCGGCACCTCGACGCCCTCGGACTGGCGGCGGCGGACCTCGGGACCCTCGCCTTCCGGCGGGACTACGTGGATGCCCTCGGGACCCATCACCTGGCATGGACCCAGCGAGTCGACGGGCTCGACGCGTTCCAGGCGGGGCTCCAGGCGGCCGTCACCGCCGACGGCCGGCTCCTGATCGTCAACGGCCCGGTCGTGCCCGGCCTGAGCGGGTCGGTCGCGCCGTTCGCGCTCGATCGCGGCGACGCGATGACGGCCGCGCGCGTCGCCGGCGGTGCTCCAGCCCGCCGCGCGCCGACTCCGTTCGACCATGCGGAACGCGTGCTGTTCCCGATGGCGGGCGGGGGACGGCCCGCCTGGAAGACACGGGTCTTCATCGCCCCGGGTCGGGTCGACCTCACCGTCGTGGACGGGCGCACCGGCCGTGTGCTCTGGCGCACGAACACGGTGCTCATGGCGGACCAGACCGGGAGCGGCCTGGCGTGGCCCTTCTACCCGAGCCAGACGATCCCGAACGGCGGCGGAACCCAGAGTCCGGTCACGTTCCCGGTCGCCGACGCGACGGCATTGTCGGGCAACTTCGCCCACGTGTTCGTCGACGTGACCGGAAGGTTCGCTGAGCCCCGTCCCAAGGACGAGGTCGCCGCGATCGACCCCGCCGTCCTGTCGTGGGTCGCGCCCGCGACGCTCGAGGCCGACCGCCCCGGTCAGAACTGCACCGCGGACTGGAACTGCACCTGGGACGCGAAGGTGCCCTACAGCTGGCGCGCGAACCGCCGGGCGAGCGCCACGAACACCTATTGGCTCCTGAACCATTTCCACGACTACCTCCAGTCGCCGCCGATCGGGTTCACGGAGGCCGCCGGGAACTTCGAGCTGGTGAACGAGGACGGCGCCGGGGGGCTCGACGGCGACCCCATGATGACGGCCGCGATGCTCGCCGCGAATTCAGAGGGCGACGGGATCCCCGGGTTCGTGAACAACGCGTTCATCTCGCCCACGCCGGACGGGCTTTCCCCGTACATGGGGCTGCTGCTCTTCCACAAGGAGAACTACGGCCCGGATCATCCGTTCGGGACGGGGATCCCCACCAGCGACGCGGGCGTGGACGCGATGGTCGTGTACCACGAGTACACGCACGGACTCTCGACCCGGCTCGTCACGACCCCCGACGGAGAGCCCGCGCTGAACAGCTTCGAGTCCTGGGCGATGGGCGAGGCGTGGAGCGATTGGTACGCGCTCGACCTCCTCGATCACGAGGGTTACGCGGGCGACGGCCCGGGCGTCGACCTCCCCGTGGGCGAGTACATCACGGGCGGCGCGGGGATACGCCAGCAGTACGCGGACTGCCGGGTCGACAGCCCGGCCGCCGACTGCCCGGAGCCGTACCCGTCGACCGGCGCGGGCTCGGGCGGGTTCACCTATGGCGACTTCGGGAAGATCGCGGGCTTGGATCCTCACGCGAACGGCGAGATCTGGCTGCAGACCCTCTGGGAGCTCCGCGACTCGCTCGGACACACGCATACCGCGGGCCTCGTGACACGGGCGATGGAGCTCTCGCCTCCGAACCCATCCTTCCTGGACATGCGCAACGCGATCCTTCTTGCCGACACCGTGGCGTCGGGTGGCGCGTTCCACGACGAGATCTGGCGGGTATTCGCGGGGCGCGGCATGGGCTTCTTCGCTCAGTCGGACGGTGAAGGCTTCTACGCGATCGAGGACTTCAGCCTCCCGGTGACCTGCCCGGGCGTCGGGTGCGGACGGCTCGAGGGAACGGTGACCGACACCGACACAGGACTGCCCATCCCCGGGGCGACCGTCACCATCTCCGGAGGTGACACCGGCATCCCCGTGGAACTGAGCGCGACGACCGGCGTGGACGGGATCTATCGGATCGACGATGTGCCCAACCACGTGTACCCGGACGTGTTCGTCGCCGCGCCCGGGCACCTGGGCGAGCCGACGCGCGACGTGCGCGTCGCCGGGACGGCGACCATCGACGCCGAGCTCGTGCGTAACTGGGCGCAGCTCGACGGCGGCGCGGTCATCACGAGCGTGACGGGAGGGAGTCCCGACCCATCGTGCGGGCCCGAGCAGGCGCTCGACGGCGACAAGTTGACCTCATGGCTGACCAGGCCGACCGGCGGTCTCCGGCCCGCGGTCACGATCCGCCTGCCGCAGCCCGTCGACGTCGCGAGGATCGCGATCGCGCCATATACCTGCACCGGTGAGGTCCGCTACTTCCTGCGCGCATTCACGGTCTTCACACGCACCGAAGGTGGGACCTGGCGGAAGGCAGTCGTGAACGACCGCTCGCTCATCCTTCGGACGTGGATCACGACGTTCGCGCTCGATCATGCGAACCGGAACGTCAGTCAGCTGCGGCTGGTGCTGCGGAGCAACGAGGGCGCCGATCCGACGAAGATCGTGGGCCTGGCCGAGTTCCGCGTACGCGGCACGGCGGCCTGAGCCTCGAGAACATGCGGGATCTCGCACGCGTAGCCTGCCCGCCGCTACTCGCCGGCAAGAGGGGTGAACCGCCGATGTTGCCGCTGAACGGTCACCCCGATAGCGTCCGGTCCAGGGATCCCGGCCAGAGAGGGCGACCCGTGAGACGGCTCTTGATGGGAGTGCTCGCGTCGACGCTGATCCTGGCTGCCTGCCCGAGCGCGTCAGCCGCCCCCTGGGCTCGGAAGGCGGTCGTCGACGGCGACTACGGCGGCAGGTATCACCGGACCGAGTGCACCTACTCGCGCTGCAGCGACCGCACCGGGGACTACCGGCTCGGCTGGCGCTTCACCCCCGTAGCACGCGGGATCCGTATGGTCGCGGTCGCGCAGGACTACCGGATGTTCATGCGGTGGGTACCTGGCGGTGGGTACTACGTCGGCACGAACATGGCCGAGCCGGGTCGTGCCCGCCGGATCACGGTCTACGTGTCCCGGCAGACGCGGATCGACGGCGTGTGGACCGCGCGGAACCTCGTCGGCACGTTGCGCACGTGGCTGATCGATGCCCCCCGCTACTACGACGAGGGGACCGTGATCCTCGTCCGCGCATAGCCGCCGGAACCCCGCGATGCGCGACCCCGACGGTCAGGCCTTCGCGACGTCCCAGGCGCTCTCGAGCCGGTCGGGGCCGAAGACGGCCTTCGGGATGTAGGCGGCCGCGCCGCATTCGGCCGCTCGCGGCGCGTACTCCTCCTCTTCGTACGTGGAAAGCAGCAGCACGACGACGGGGTCGCCCGCGCCGGCGAGGATCTGCCGGGTCGCGTCGAGCCCGTTGATGCCGGGCAGATTGACGTCCATCAGCACGAGGTCGGGCTTCAGCTCGGCGGCCATCGTCACGGAGTCCTCGCCGGTCTCGGCCTCGCCCACGACCTCGAACCCATCGGTGACCTCCACCACCATGCGGGCGGCCATCCGGAACGGCTCCTGATCGTCAACGATGAGTACGCGTACGGACATCGGTGCATCTTCCTCCACGGTCATCGTGACATCGAGCGCATCGCACGACAGTGATGCCAGCACCACTTTCGTGAGGGGTCAGACCCCCCCGTCTCGTCGGACCGCGGGGAGGGTGCCGGTGACCCGCGTGCCTCGACTCGGCTCCGACGCCACCTTGAGGCTCCCCCCCAGGGCACCCAGCCGGTCGAGCATGTTCGTGAAGCCCGCGCCCATCGCGCCCGCGGCCGGATCGAACCCGGTGCCGTCGTCGGTGACCGCGAACGTCAGGCTGTGGTCGTCCTCATGCACGTCCACCTCGACGGTGGCGCCCTCCCCCGCGTACTTCCCGGCGTTCTGGAGCGCCTCGAGCACGCAGAAGTAAACCGTCGCCTCGACCTCGGGGGCGTATCGGCCGAGCTCGTCCGCGCGCACCGTTACGGGCACGACCGCCCGGCGCGCCGCGGACTCGAGCGCTCCGGGCAGACCCTTGTCGGCTAGGAGGGGCGGGTAGATCCCGTGCGCGAGATCACGGAGCTCCTGCAGGGTGGCCTGCACCGCCTCCCCCAGCCCGTCGAAGGTCTCGGCGGCCTTCGTCGGGTCCCGTTCGAGGAGCGTCTGGGCGAGCTTGACCTGGACGGCGAGCGCGACGAGGTGCTGCTGGGCGCCGTCGTGGAGGTTCCGCTCGATCGTGCGCCTCGCCTGGTCCGAGGCGGCCACGATGCGCCCACGAGACGCCTGGAGCTCGTCGGCCTGGCGCCGCACCTCATCGAGGCTCGCCTGCAGGGCCGAGTCGAGTTTCGCGTTATGCAGCATGGCTCCGAGCTGTCGCGCGACCTCGACGACCGCGCGCTCCTCTTCCTGGGTGAAGACGCGGTCGTCGACCGGGCGCTCGACGACGACGACGCCCTGCAGTTCCCCCGCGCTGGCCATCGGGGCGAGGCGCACGTAGGACCGCTCGCGGCCCTCGAGCATCTGGGGTAGCCACACCTGGAGCCAGCCGTGCGCCGAGAGGCCGGCCTGAACGACGGCGCCGGGCTCCACCTCGCCCAGGGGCATCGGCGACCGGTGGATCTGTGGGTCGCCGATCCACGGCCGAAGGGTGCCATCGGCGAGCAGCCATGTCTCGGCGGCGGACAGTCGCAGCGACGAGCGAAGCCCCTCTGCCGCCTGCAGGACCAGCTCGTCCAGCGGCACCGAGCGCGACATCCGCGAGGACAGCGCGCGTGCGAGATCCGCCGGCGCCCCCGTGTCGCGACCCGAGACGCGATCGATCCCGTCGCGGAGGCGGTCGTGGAGCACGACGATCAGGGTCACCGCGATCGCGATCGCCAGCAATGCCGGGCCGGCGAGGCCTCGTTCCGCCCGATCCGGCACCCGCCCGAACACGAGGATCATCGCGCCGAACGCAACGCCCGCCACGACCGCGACCGCGAGGAGCCACAGCAGGAAGCGGACGATGCGGCGGGTGAACGCGCGCGCCATCGTCACTCCGCCTTCAGGACCGCGGCCGGCTTCACGCGGCGCGCCACCAGCCCGGGTCCGAGCGAGACCAGCAACGCGACCACCAACGTCACCGGGATCACCAGGATCGAATACGGCGACAGCACCGGCTCGTTCACCACCCCGAGGCGATACGCGAACGCCGACCAGCCCAGCCGTCCGAGCAGCATGCCGATCGGCACCCCGAACGCGAGCGCCAGGCCCGCCAGGATCAGCGCCTGCCAGGCCACCGTCGCGGCGACCTGGCGGCGCTTGAACCCGAGCGTCTGCAGGATCGCGAGGTCTCGGCGCCGTCTGCGCACCGACGTCAGCAACACGTGGACGAGCGTGGCGAAGGCGGCCAACGCGAACAGGATCGACAGCTGCAGTGGCAGCGAGCGCGCCCGGACTGTCGCGCTCACCGTGGCCCCGAGCTCCCGGACACCTTCGACCGCTGCCCTCGCGTCGAGCTTGTTCAAGACCGCCCTGTTCAGCCCGCGCACGACCGCGTCGTGATCCACACCAGGGGTGTACCTTCCGAAGATGAGGTTCTCCGTGATCGTCGGGTAGAAGTAGCGGAGCCCCTCCAGCGTCATCCCCGCTCCTTGTCCGAGACCCGCGCCGAACCCGAAGTCGGGGAACACCGGCACGCCGACGATCGCGAAGTCACGACGATGATCGCCCACGACGACGGTGACGGTGTCGCCCACCGATGCCCCGATGTTCCGAAGGGTCTCGGCACCGAGCGCGATCTCGCTCGGACCCTCGGGCCAGCGACCGTCCAGAAGCGTGGGCGTCACCTGCTCGCCCTTGACGTTCTCCAGCCCCCAGGCGAGCTCTTGGGCACTGCCGGCCGGGCCCTGGATCTCGACGAGCTGCTGGAAGTTCCCAACGGCGAGGTCCTGGAGGCCGGGGTCGGCCTCGATCAGGGGGATGGCCTCCTTCTGGAAGGAGTCGCCCACGAAGGGCTGGCCCGCGCCGAACTCGAAGCCTTGTCCCCACAAGCGAGGTGTGTTGGCGAAGTGGTCCATGCTGGCACCGAACCCGAAGGCCGCGACCATGGCAGCCACGGCGATCGAGAGGCCGACCACCGCGCTCCGCACCGGGGTCGCGGACCGCCCGTGGCCCGGCTCCAGGGCGAGCCTGGCGCCGGCACCCGCGGACGCGGGCAACGGCAGCCGGGCGATCCAGGCCGCAAGGGTCGATCGGCGCACAGCGCCACGGTACTCCACGGCACCCTCGGGGCCGGTGCGCGCGGACGCGAGACGCCGGGCCGGGATCACGACACTCAGGATGGTCGTGAGGCCGACCATCGCAACGCCGATGAGGACCGCGTACCCGTCGGCCCGGACGCCGACGTCGGGGTCCATCGTCCTCGACAGGCCGGTCGGGAACAGAGGGGAGAGGGCGACCGAGCCGGCGATGGCGATGGCGGTGCCCGCGCCCGCCACGGCGACCGCGGGCAGCGCGGCCGCCCAGACGATCTGAGCACGGGTCATGCCCACCGCACGCAACACGGGTGTGTCGATCGCACCCAGCGAGGTACGTCGAGTGAGGAACTGGCCGAGCACCATGATGCCCGCGATGGCGGCAAGCCCGGCGACCATGCGCAGCACGATCGCGGCCAGATGGGTCGTCCGTTCGACGGCCACCTTCTCCACGGTCGTGTTGAGCACGAACGCCCTCGACTCGAGTCCGTAGACCCCTGCCAGGAACGGCGTGAGGCCCGCGAAGCCGCCGCGAAGGTGCGCAACGCCTCCGTCACACAACCACACGTCCTCCTCGTGCGCATCGATGAAGGACGGGCTCACGTACAACGCGGGCGTATTGCCCAGCAGCTCACCGACCCCGATCGCTGTGCCGGTGACCCGCATGGGGATCGTGACGAGCTCGCCCGGCGACGATCCCCTCACCGCGTCTTCACCGGATGATGCGGGGAGCATCTGCACGTTGACCGTCGCGCCGATGGCGGGACGGGGAGCACCGCCTTCGCCGAACCCCACGACGACCTCATCCGGCGCGGTCGCCATCCGCCCCTCCAGCATCCACGGCTGCAGCTTGGATGCGTCGGCAGGGTCGCGTACGCCGATCAGGCTCGCATTGAGGTTCGGGTCCTCGTACAGGAGCTGGGAACCGTCCTCGGCCTGGACGTTCGCCACGCCGAACGCGACGATGGCCGATGAGGCGACGCTCGGCTGGCCGAGCGCGTCGGGAAGGTTGACGGCGGCGCCGAACGTTCCGTTGTCGCAACTCAGGATGATGGCCTCGGGTTCGTTGCTGGCCGCGCGGTAGCGCGCGTATGCCGAATCGGTCTGGCGAGCCCCGGCGAACGCGGCGATCGCCACCGCGCCGATCAGGCCCACGAGGATCGTGACCGCGACCAGCGAGATCGGGCGGGCGCGGACATCCGCGCGCGCGCGCATCCGCGATCCACTCACGGCGATCGATCCTCCAGCACGCCGAACACGCCGCCGACCGCGCCGGTCGAGGGCGCCTGCCCGTCGTCGATCCGGCCGTCGCGCATCCGCACGATCCG
>Ga0315273_10001608_pt1 | contig 25847 bp, 26 predicted proteins | sample YL17G02_0_MG_FD_205753 | JGI IMG/M metagenome (GOLD analysis project Ga0315273, IMG submission 205753) | Sediment microbial communities from Yellowstone Lake, YNP, Wyoming, USA - YL17G02_0 | ecosystem: Environmental > Aquatic > Freshwater > Lake > Sediment | place: USA: Wyoming | collected... | reverse complement strand
GTTGGGGATCTCGAAGAGGCGGTTCTCGCGGATGCAGTTGCGGACGGCCGCCGTGCTGACGAGCACCTCGGCCGCCGGCACCATCCCCGGCTTGTCGATCCTCGGAAACAGGCGCTGGCAGAGGACGCCCTTGAGCGTATTGGCGAGCATCGACCGGACCTGGTTCTGCTGCGCGGCCGGGAAGCTGTCGATGATGCGCTCGACGGTCGAGGAGGCGTCGTTCGTGTGCAGCGTCGAGAAGACGAGGTGGCCGGTCTCGGCCGCCGTCAGGGCGGTCGCGATGGTCTCGAGGTCGCGCATTTCGCCGATGAAGATGACGTCGGGGTCCTGCCGCAGCACGTGGCGGAGGCCGGAACCGAAGTCCGAAACGTCGACGCCCATCTCGCGCTGCTCGATCGCGCACTGGTCCGAGTTGAGGTAGTACTCGATCGGGTCCTCCAGCGTGATAATGTGGTACGGGTACTTGTGGTTGATGTAGTCGATCATGGAGGCCAGGGTGGTCGACTTGCCGCTGCCCGTCTCGCCCGTCACGAGGATGAGGCCCTGCGGGAGATTGGCAAAACTGACCGCGATGTCCGGCAGGTTGAGCGACACCAGCTCGGGCACGCAGTTCGGAATGGCCCGGAACGCCAGGGCGGGCCCCCCGCGCTGATAGTGGGCATTGACGCGGAACCGTGTGCCGTCGGGAAGGGCGGTCGAGAAGTCGAAGTCGCGCCGATCGAGGAGCTTCGCCACCTGCTCCGGCCGGAGCAACTCCTGGATGACGGCTTCGGCCTCCTCTTTGCCGACAGCGGGCTCGTTCGGCATGGCGCCCAGCACCGTGTGGATGCGCTGAAGGGGACTCATGCCCACGATGAGGTGGAGGTCGCTCGACCCGTTGGCCACCGCCCGCTTGAGAAGATCCTGGATCCGTCTCACGTCAGTTCCCCTTATCCATCAGGTCGCCATGGCAATGTCTTCCGTCGCTTGCAGGATCTCCTCGACGGTCGTGACGCCCTGGCGCAGTTTCCGCAGCCCGTCCTCGCGCAGGCTGACCATGCCATGCTCGGTGCAGTACCGCCGCAGTTCCGTCACGGTGGGCCGCGTGGCCACAAGGTCGCGGATGGCGTCGTCGAGGGCGAGCACCTCGTAGATGCCGCACCGGCCGCTGTAGCCCGTGTTGCGGCAGTGATCGCAGCCTTTGCCGCGATAGAGCTGGTCGACTTCCATGTGGGCCTTTTCGAGGGCCTTCTTGACCTCGTCGCTCGGCGTCAGCGGCTCCTTGCAGTTCTCGCAGACGCGGCGGACGAGGCGCTGCGCCACCACGCCGTTCAGCGAGGCGCTGATCAGGTACGGCTCGATGCCGATGTTGATGAGCCGCGTGATGCTCGACGGCGCGTCGTTGGTGTGCAGGGTGGAGAGGACCAGGTGGCCGGTCAGGGCCGCCTGGACGCTGATGCGGGCCGTCTCCTCGTCGCGGATTTCGCCGACCATGATGACGTCCGGATCCTGCCGCAGCAGGGCCCGCAGCGCCGACGCGAACGTGAAGCCGATCCGCTCGTTGATCTGCACCTGGTTCGCAAACCCGAGGAAGTACTCCACCGGGTCCTCGACGGTCGAGATGTTCATCTCGCTGCCGTTCATCGTCAGCAGCGCCGAGTACAGCGTCGTGGTCTTGCCCGAGCCGGTCGGTCCGGTCACGAGGATGATGCCGTGGGGTCGGTCGATCTGGGCCTTGAACAACGCCAGGTGGTCCTCGCTGAAGCCGAGCCGCTCCAGGCCGATCAGGATCGACCGGTTGTCGAGGATGCGGATGACGGCCTTCTCGCCCTGCGTGGTGGGCAGGGTGTTGATGCGGAAGTCGATGAAGCGATTGCGCACGATGGCGCGAATACGGCCGTCCTGCGGCAGGCGGCGCTCCGAGATGTCCATGTTGGCCATGATCTTCAGTCGGGACACCAGGGCGGCGTGCATCGGTTGCGGCGGCGACATCACCTCGAACAGGACGCCGTCAATGCGGTACCGCACGCGCATTTTTTTCTCGCCCGGCTCCATGTGGATGTCGCTGGCGCCTTCCTTGACGGCGTTGCAGATCAGGTAGTTGGCCAGCCGGACGACGGGGGACTCGCCCGCCACCTTGGCGAGGTCCGGCACGTCGTCATCCGCGTCGGAGACGATTTCGACGGCGTCGTCGGCGATGTCGCGGATCAGATCGTCCAGTTGGAACTCCTCGTGGGAGTTCAGCACCTCTTCGCAGGCCTTCGTGATCTCCGTGGCGGTCGTGACGGCCAGCCGCACGTGGCAGCCCAGGCGGCGCTTGACCTCGTCGATCAGGAAAACGTTGGCCGGGTCGGGCGTGGCCACCGTCACCACCTTATCGTCGGGGTTGGCGTCGATGACGAGGACCTTGTAGCGCCGACAGAAGTCCGGCGGCAGCATGGCGAGCACGCGCGCGGGCACCTCGGCTTGCGTGACGCGCACGAACTCCAGCCCGTATTCCTCCGCCAGGCACACCATGACGTCGTCTTCCTTGGCGTACCCCTTGCGCACCAGAATCTGGCCGAGCCGTTCGCTCGGGCTGGACTTCTGGAGCACCAGGCACTCCTCCAACTGGGCGCGCGTAATGACGTTGCGCTCGACCAGCAGGTCGCCCATGCGTACGCGACGCCTCCCGGGATCGCCCGCCTGGGGCGTCAGGACCCCTGCGGCCGGTGGCACCACCGGAGCCTCGGGTACCACGGTCGTACTGGTTTCGCCGGTGGTCATCAGACTCCCTCTTGAAGTGGCTTCTTGGGGCGCAGACGGAGTTCCACTTGCTCTCCGTCGCACACGAGGACAACCCGTTCGGACTCGATCCGTTCGATCTGGAGCGCGCCGATGTGGTCGCCCACGGTGCAGAGTTTCCCGCTGATGACCGCCATGCGGCGGTCGCCCACGAGCATGACAGAGCCGAGCGTGAGGCTGGCGGCCAGGTCCCGGACGCGCTTTTTCGAGGACTCGGTCTTCGCTTCCTGCGTCGCCTCAGCGGCGGCAAGCGTTGTGGCCGCCGACGCCGGCTCGCCCGGGGCTGGGACCGCTTTGGGTATCACCACTTCAAACGGATTCATGTGAAGCTGGTTCAGCGGCACCTGGCGGTCCTGGACGTAGGTGTCGAACCGGCGGACAAGCTCCTCGACGCCGGTCACCGAGGTCGAGTCCTGGGACTTGGCCTTCAGTTGGTTGAGGACCGAGTCGACGTTCGAGGGGTCGCCTGTCAGCGCGCTGACGGGCAGGGGGGCGCCCGCCGTATCGGCCGTGGCCGCCTGAGGGCTCTTGCCCCCGATGAACTGGTAGCCCACGATGCCGGCGCCCACCAGCGCGAGCACGGCCAGCACGATGACCTTCTTCTTGTCTCGGAACCCGCCTTGGGCCGTGGCGACCGGTTCGGGGTCCTCGGCGATCGGTCCGTCGAGCATCCTGGCTGCGTCGGCATTTCGGCTCATGGTTTCTTCTCGAAGTAGATGTCCACCAACAGGTCTGCCTGAACGATGCCTTCCGTTTGAGGCATCTTGGCAATCTGCATCTGCCGGATCTTCGTGATGCGCGGCATGCGCTCCAGGCCCAGGAGGAACTCGTAAAGCGAACTGAACTTGCCTTCGAGGCTCATCGTGATGGGCTGCGAGTTATAGCGCGCGGCCGCCTCCGCGGTGCCCGTGCGGATGCTGCGCGGCGTGAGCGACTTGGCCTCGGCGATGCGCCAGACCTCGCGGAGGATGACGTCGATGTCCTTCTGCTGCGGCAGGCGCCCGTCGAAGAAGGCCAGCGCCTCCTCGAGGCGCTTGATGTCCGCCTGGAGGTCATTGATGCGCTGTGACACCGCCTGGAGCTTGACGAGCTGCACGCGGCAGTCGTCGGTGGTCGCGCGATCGGCCGCGGTGCGTTGACGCATCGGCAGGATCACCAGCATTACGACGGCGGCGAGCACCACCGCCATCCCCAACGCGGTCAGGAAAATGCGGGTCACGCCTTTCATGACGCACCTTTCGCCTTCTCGGGAGCCGTCGGGGCTGCCGCCGTCTCCAGGATCTTCTCCGCAGCTGCGCTCAACCGGAAGGAAAGCTGGAACCGCCGCATGGGCGAACCGTCGCCGTAGGCGAACTCCTCGGAGAACTGGAGGTCCACCTCGTCAAAAAGCGGGTCGGCACTCAAACGCATGAGAAACTCGGCGACGTCGATGTCCGTCGTCGCCAGCCCGTCGAGGCGGAACCGCACGCGTTTGACCTTGACCATTTCGTCTCTGCCGCCGGGACTCTTCTTCGGGGCGGCGGCATCGGCCTTGCCGCCCGCGCCGGCGGCGGCCTCCGTGGGCCTGACGCTGACGTCCTCGATGCGCATGGTGATCGAGGTCAGGCTCGTGTGCGCCGGCAGGTAGTTGGTCAGCTTGGCCAGCAGGTGGCTGCGCGGCACGCGCTCCAGCAGGGCGGTGCTCAGCTCGACCTTGTGCAGCAGGCCGGTCTTGCGGTCTTCGAGTTGCTTGAGCTGGGCGATCTGGCGGCTGGCTTCGGCATATTGGGCCTCGACCGCGGCCCGCTCCACGCCTGCGTACACCGCCTGGTACGACGTGTAGGCGAAGGCGCCGCCGAGCGCCAGAAGGGCCCCTCCGGCCACCACCAAACACGCCAGGTTGGCGCGGTGAAGGGTGCACTGCTGGAGGTAGTCGTCGGGCAAGAAATTGATGACGCGCATAACGCGGTCCTTCCTTGGTTATTGGGCGCCGAAGAGGCTCAAGCCCGCCGCCACCGCCATCTCCGGTTCGGCGTGCTCGCGGTCCCCGTGGCCGGTGATGGCGCCGACCGGGTCTCCCAGATCGCACGGAACGGCCAGGTGGGCGCTCAGAACGTGCACCAGGCCGCGGTCGCGCGCGTCCGGCCCCACGAAGTACAGCCGATCCACCCGGGCGCCGCGCGCCAGGGAGGCATGATAGCGCATGCATGACTCGATCTCATCGCAGAGATGCTCCAGCACCGGCCGGATGCTCTTGTAGGTTTCCACGGCCGCCTGCAGATGCTCCGGGCTGGGCTTCTCGCACCAGGAGGCCCTCAGGGCGACTGCGGAGTCCACGGGCATGTTCCGGGCCTTGGCCAGCGACTTGGTCAGGTGGCTGGTGCCCTGGAGCACTTCCTTCACGAACGTCGTCTCCTGGGCCCGCAGGATCGCCACGTGGATCCTGGAGGCGCCGAGGTGCACGATCATGAGGGTCGGCGGACCTTCCTGGCTCGGCAGGGCATGGGCGGCGGCGAACCCGTACGGGTAGCACATCGCGCACGGCTCGGCGCCGACGCCGATGACGCGCAGGCCCAGGTGGGCCATCCCCGCCACGTGCTTCTCCACGACCGACCGCCGCGCCGCCAGCACAATCACGTCCTGCTTCGCCTCGTTGTTCTCGGAAACCGTCCCCGCCACGATGTGACGCACGACCGCCTGCTGAGGCTCGAACGGCAGCTTGCCGCGAAGCTCGTACAGCAGGGCGGCCGTCATCTCCTCCGGCTGCATCGCCGCCAGGCGGACGTGCTGGATCACCAGGTGCCTCGAAGGCAGGCTGATCACGGCGTCCTTGTTGCGGAACCCGTTGCTGGTGATCTTCTTGCGGATGAACGACAGCGCCAGCTCGTACTGGGCGTCCTCTTCCTCCTTCGACACGGCGACTTCGCCCTCGGCGTCGAGGTCGGGCAGATCGCTCGACACACGGCGCGGGTAGGACAGGCTGGCCTTGGAGACCACCCGAACATCGCCCTCGGCCTGGTCGAGCTGCACCATGTTGACGGCCTCGGCACCCAAGTGGATGCCTATCGGCAGGAGTGTCCGTTTGCGGTGCGCCATGCAGTGCTCCTCACAAGAGAGACACGGCCCGGGCCTGTCTGGACAAGGCGGCCCCCATTCCCTATAAAATACGCCGACGAGGCCCCCTGTCAAACCCGGCCCGTGTGCCACGAGAACACGGGGCCTCCGTCTTCCGAAGCCCACTCATAAGTTATTGCCCCACAGCAGGTTACAGCCATGAGAGTCTGTCTTCAGTAGGGGGGCTGCCCTGGGTAAGACGCAGGAGCGATGCGCGGCACCGCCGAAATCCAGCAGGTTTTCCGCGAGGAACCCTTACGCCTTCAGCCCCGGCAGGGTGCGTGCCGGAGTCGATTCCTTGCCACGCAGAGGTTGCTCTCGGGACAACTTGCCGTGCTCTTCATCGACACCTTACGGCGAGTCTCTTGAGGGATTCGTCGGATAACACGCCCCGAGGATGTGCCAACCAGCGGAAATTTGATTGATTCAGTCCGGGGCTCTTGCTAACCTCGCCTCACGGTGTTCGGGATCATCGAATCCGTTGACGGGAGGACTTCTGCATGCAAGCCAAACTCCGCCTCGTAAAGGGAAAGCCCCAGGATAAGACCGTGGACATTCCTCTGGGCACCCTGAAGGTCGGCCGTGACCCCGAGAGCGATCTGATTATTGCCGTGGCCAGCGTGTCGCGCCATCACTGCGAAATCGTCAACGAGGAAAACAGACTTATCCTCCGCGACAAAGGCAGCGGCAACGGCACGCTCGTGAACGGCCAGAAGGTTCAGGAGCAGGTCCTCGATGCCGGCGACGAGATCCAGATCGGCCCGTTGGCGTTTGCCGTCGAGATCGAGGGCGCCCTTCCGAAACCCGCGGCGCCGGCGGCGCGCGTGGCGCCCAAGGCGCCGGCGCCCAAACCGGCGGCGCCCGTGAGGCCGCTCCTCGGTAAGCTCGCGCCGGGCAAGACCGTGGCCGCGCCCGCCAAGCCCAAGATTGCGGCGCCGCCCGGCAAGCGCCCCGGTCCGGACGATGTCCTGGCGAGCCTCGAGCGCCTGGCCGGCGGGCCGAAGAAGAAGCCGGGCGCTGCCGCGCCGCCCGGACAGAAAAAGGGCGACGATGTGCTCGAGATCTCCGACGAGGATCTTCTCGACACCGACAAGTAGCCGGTCGACCACGCGTCCGCTTGGTGCCAGCCACCCATAGCGATGAGTCTCTCCCTGTGTCCACAGCGATGAGTCTCTCCCTGTGTCCACAGCGATGAGTCTCTCCTTGTGTCCGCGCCGGTCTCGAGAGTGCCGGTCCCGGCTTGCTGCCATCAGCCTTCTCTGGAGAACGGGCGGCATCCCCAGGCATGGAGCACCGCCCTACCCCGCCTGTCGCGCAACATAACATGCATTATCGGACGTTGGCCCTGGCGCTAGCGCCAGGGCGGTTTCGGGGGCTCTCCTGAGAGGCTTCTGGCCAGTCCGCCCGGTTCCTCCCGGTGGCCTTCTACGGACTTCGCACGCTCAGCCTCCGGGCATGGGCCGCACGGCGATCTGTGGCACGATGTTGGTGGGTGTCTCGGGCGTCGCCGAGTGTCAGGTCTAACTGGTGCCGCGCTTGCACAGCGGCGAGAAAGCGATGCCCTGTTGCGCGTGTCGTTCCTCCGGTGGACACGCGTTGGCAGGCCGCCGCGAAGACACTCGCTCTGCCGCCCTGGCGCGAGGCTTGCCAGAAGGCGCTTGCCTCCGTGCGGCGCAGTCAGTATATTGAAGCGTCGTAGGTGTGGCGTTACGAAAGGTCAGGCGAGAAAGGAGTGTCGAAAGGGACATGCTCAAGATTCGGTCTAGGGGCAACGAGTCGGTGGAACAGATGCTGAAGCGCTTCAAGAAGCTTTGCGAGAAGGAAGGTCTGACCAAGGAGGTCAAGCGCAACAGTTACTACGAGAAGCCGAGCGACCGCAAGCGCCGGCAGATGCGCAAGAGCGTCCGCCAGGTGATTCGCAAGCAGCGGTTCGGTGACCGTTAGTGCCCGCGCCCGCTCGAGCCGCCGCCCAGGGCCTTGCGGGCCTCTATCTGAGAGCCAGGCATGGCGCAGCCTCAGCCCGTGGTTACGAAGGGCTTGACGAAGGTTTACAAAGACTTCTGGGGGCGCAAGAAGGTGCACGCCCTCGTCGGGCTGGACCTGCAACTCCAAGCCGGTGAAATCTTCGGCCTTCTCGGGCCGAACGGCTCCGGCAAGAGCACCACCATCAAACTCCTCCTCGGCCTGATCTTCCCGACGGCCGGCAAGGCCGAGGTCCTCGGCATGGCGCCGGGGACGCCCGCCGCCAACCAGCGTCTCGGGTACCTGCCCGAGGAATCCTATCTCCACCGTTTCCTGACCGGCGAAGAGACCGTCGACTTCTACGGCCGCCTGTTCGGCCTCGACCGGCGTGAGCGCCGCCAGCGCACCGCCGAGCTCCTGGACCTCGTGGGCCTCGACCGCCGCGCGCGGGCCCGGCAACTCCGCGAGTACTCCAAGGGCATGAGCCGGCGGATCGGCCTCGCCCAGGCCCTCGTGAACGACCCCGAGCTGCTCCTCTTGGACGAGCCTACGTCGGGCCTCGACCCCATCGGCACGCGCGAGATGAAGGACGTGATTCTGCATCTCAAGAGCAAAGGCAAGACGATCCTCCTGTCGTCGCACCTCCTGGGCGACGTGCAGGATGTCTGCGACCGGATCGGCATCCTCGCGCTCGGCGAGCTTAAGGAGATCGGCCGGGTGCGCGACCTGCTGCTGGTGCGCGAGATCTTCCAGCTCCGGGCCTCCGGCGTGACGGAAGCCACGCGCCAGGCGATCCTGACGGCCGCCAAGGGCGGCGGCGCCCGGATCCTGGCGGCCGAGCATCCCACGACGACCCTCGAAGACCTTTTCCTGCGTGTGATCCGCGCCGATGCCGAGGCCCGGAAGCCCGGCGCCGGAGGTCCGCCCCCACCGGCCGCCACCGACGGCCATGGATAACCGCCCGCCACCACGCCCGTCGCCTGCCGGCCTGCGTCAGCGCTGGCCGTTGCGTCGCCTGTGGGCCGTGGCGCTTGTCACGTTCCGCCAGGGCATGCGGATGCGCCTGTGGATTCTCGTGCCCCTGGCGATCGTCGTCCTGGTTCTCGCGGACCTTTCGTCGCCGCGGTTCGACCCGGTTTTCGAGGCCGTTCCCGCGGCGATGAGCACCAGCCTCCTGGTGATGACGGTCCTGGCCGTCGTGGTCGGCATTTTCATGGCCACATACTCGATCCCCGCCGAGGTCGAGTCCAAGGTGGCCTACACCGTGGTCACCAAGCCCGTCAGCCGGCCCGAGATCGTCGTCGGAAAGACGCTCGGCATGTCGCTCCTCGTCCTGGCCATGCTGGTTCCGGTGGGGCTCGGGGCGTATATCTATATCACCATCCGCTCCGGCGGCGTGCAGGCGCTGGCCGCCGAGCGCCTGGCGGAAGCCCGCCCCCGCGCGATCCATCCCGCGGACTTGAACGCCATGGAAGAGGTGGCGCGCCAGGGCCCGCTCATGACGTTCCGCTACCAGGAGGCGGATGCCGGGCCGGAGCCTGCCGTTCATTTCGCTCCCGACGCCGCTCCGACGCCCGGCCTGCAATGGATCGTGGGCGAAAGCGGCATGCGCATGGTGTGGGACCTCACGCCGACGCCCCTGGCGGAGTGGGCGGCCGCAGGCCCCTGCGTCCTGCATTTTTCGCTTGAGGCGCGGCGGCCGCCGGGCGCGCCCGAGGAGCCCGTCCGGGTTCTCGTCGGCCTCTCCAACCCGAGGGAAAAGCACCGGGCCGAGCCGGCCGGCGGCGACCGCCAGGGCCCCGTGCACGAAGTGGCGGTCGCCATCCCGGCGTCGGGCGACCTGGAGGTTCCTGTCGTAGCGCCGGACGTCTCGCCGGCCAAGGGCGTCCTGAACCTGCCGGCCCCGGGCGAACTCGTGCTCGATGTCCTGGTGGAGAAGGCGGGCCACGTGGTCGGAGCGAAGGCCGGGGCGCTGCGCCTCGTCGGCCCGGCCGGACAGCAGTCGACGGCCGCCCGTGGGCCCGACATCAGCGCGTCGCAGCCGTTGGGCCGGGCGGTGCTGGTCGGGCGGCCGCAACTGCCCCGGCAGATGGCCGTCTTCCGCTTCGACAATATCCCGGCGCACGTCCTCGGCCAGGGCGACACGGCCGTCGAGCTCGGCTTCTCGCTCGACGCCTGGGGACCGGCGACAGAGCAGGCCGCCGCCGAGGCCACGTTCATCAAGCCCGATACCGGCGAGCAGCGGACCTTGCGGTTCACGCCCGAGAGTCACCGCTCGACCCTCGTGTACGTCGACAAGGCATTCTGGCACGGCGGCCCGCTCGAAGTCCGCGTGGAATGCCTGACCGCCGAGGATTACCTCTACCTGGTCCCGCGGAGCGTGCAGTTGCGGCTGGTCGGCGGGCCGTTCGCGCTTCACCTGGCGAAGGCCGCGTTTCACGTGTGGCTCTTCGGGACGGTCCTCGCGGCGGCCGCCGTGGTCTTCAGCGTGCGGTTCACCTGGTTCGTGAGCATCCTGGGGACGCTCGCGTTCGTGCTGCTGAGCGTGCTCCGAGACTTCGCCCTGCACCAAACGCCCATCGGGTACCCGGCGCTGCTTCTGACGAAGTGGGGCCTGCCGCTCACCCGGTGGTCCGGCTGGCCCAGTCTCGCCCAGCACCTGGCCCTGCCGATCCCCGATTTCCGCGCGATGTTGCCCGGCGAGGCGGTGAACGGGGGCGAGGTCATCCCTTGGACGCAGTTGGGCGCCTCGTTCGGATGGGCGATGTTCGGCGTGGCCGTCCTCCTTCTGATCGCCGCGCTGCTGTTCAGGAACCGGGAGGTGGCGGCATGAGCCCTCCCGATTCCGGCCGGCCGGCGCTGGTGGCGGCGCCCTCGGACTGGCGGCGAAGCGGAGCCCTCGCGCTTGTGATCGTGGTCCTGCTGGCGGGTGTGGTCTATCCGCTGCGCCGGTACGTCGTGGAACCGAGCCGCGAGGAGCTCCTCGGGCATCACGAGTCGCCGGGGCGGCGCCTGGCGGTGGCGTCGCAGTTCGCCTTTGATACGGCGGCAGGGGCCGCCATCCGCCTCGTGCCCGGCCGCCCTGCCCTGGAGTTGAGCGACCTGCCGTCGGAGGCGGTGATCGTGATCCTCGGCGGCTTCCGCGGCCCGTACGTCGTGTGGCTCTGGGTCAAGGCCGAGGAGGAGAAGCAGCGGAAGATCCACTTCAATCTCATGGACCGTTACGCGAAGATCGCCGCGTTCCAGAGCGATTATCCACAAATCTGGACGTATATCGCCTGGAACTATATCTGGAACCTGCCGGTCCAGTGGCAATCGCAGGAGCGGAAGTACGAGTGGATCCGGCGCGGGATCGATTTCCTCCGCGAAGGCTACCGCAAGAACCCCCACAGCGCCGAGATCATGGAGACCATGGGCCGCATCTACTCCGAGAAGCTCGGGCGCGCGCAGGAGGCCCCGTTCTACCGCCGGCGGATCAAGGAGGACGAGGGCCGCAGCACGTTCCTCATCGCCTACGAGTGGTACGACCGCATGCGCAAGGCGAACGACCGCTACGGCACCCTTGCCCACGGCCTCGCGAAGCCCGTCGCTTACAGCCAGGCCTGCCACAGCCTGACGTATTACGCCGAAGAGCTGACGCAGGACGCCTACGACGCCCTGAAGGCAAGCCTCGCCGACCGCGAGGCCGGGCGCCAGGCCGACGCCCGGCGGGAGTTTGAGGCGGGCTCGCAGAAGCTCGCCGACGCCGTCGCCGCCTGGGCGTGGGCCCGCCGCGAGTGGCGCGACCAAGCCCTCCGCTTCGAGAAAGAAGGCATATCGCCCATGATGATCTCCGTCTACACGAAGTTCTACGACGAGGCCGACGCGGGGATGCGGTCGGTCGACGCCGTCCGCGCCGGCCTGACCTACGAGAACCTGCCGGACCGGTTCAAGAGCATGGTGCGGCCGGAGGTCAAGTAGCGCCACACTCATAATCTCGTGCGCGGCGGGTCTCCCGACCCGCCGCGCGCAGACGCGGTTTCGCGCGCGGGGCAACACACGCACGCGGCAGCTCAGGAGAGCCGCCGCGCACAGGCCGGCGGCGGGCGAGGAGAGCCACCGCCCCGATTCTCAGGGCCTCGCCAGCACCAGAACCATCGCCTGGCCGCCGAACCCGCTGGAAATTTTCAGAGCGTAGCGGATCGTCCGCTTACGCGGCCGCACGGGGGTGCAATCCAGGGCGATCTCGGGGTCGGGGTCCGTCAGGTTCGTTGTCGGCGGCACCAGGCCGCGCTGGATCGCCAGGGCCACCAGCACCAACTCAACCGCTGCCGCCGCCCCCAACAGGTGCCCGTGGGCCCCTTTTGTTGACGAGACGCTGACGGTGCCGGCCGTGTCGCCGAGGGCGGCGCGGATGGCCCGGGCCTCGGCGGCATCGTTCGCCGGCGTCGCCGTGCCGTGGGCGTGGATGTAGTCGATGGCCTCGGCCCCGACGCCGGCCCGCCCGACGGCCTCGCGGATAAGATGGGCGAGCGTGTCGCCGGTCGACTCCATCTCGGTGAGGCCCGTCGTCTGGCATCCGCTTGCCCATGCGGCCACGCGGGCGATCGGCTGCGCGCCGCGACGGCGCGCGGACGCCTCCGATTCCAGCACCAGGACCCCTGCCCCTTCGCCGATGGCAAATCCGCGGCGCGTGGCGGAGAACGGCCGCACGGACGTCGCCGGGTCCGTGCCCGCGGCGGCCAGCACGCCCATCCGCCGATAAGACCCGAGGATCATCGGGTGGAGCGACGCCTCCGCGGCCCCGACCAAGGCAGCGTCCACCACGCCGCGCCGGATCAGCGTCGCGCCCCAGGCCAGGGCATGGCTGCCGGAAGAGCACGCCGTCACGGGGGCGCCGATCGGTCCGGCAAGGCCGAGCCGGGCCGCGACGGCGCGCGCCGCCGCGTCGGGCATGGCCTGGGTCACGGCTGCCCAGTTTGGGGGGCCGGCCGCCCAGCGGGCCAGCGAGAACAAGCCGCCCTTGCTGAGGCTGAGGACCGTGGCGACGCGGTCGCGCGGCAGGCGCGCCTGGGCCAGGCCGCTGCGGGCCCACGCCTCTTCGGCAGCGGCGATGGCAAACTGAACCGCGCGGTCGGATGATTCGGCGCCGGGCGGGGAGATGAAGTCGCGGACGGGAGCGCCTGTGGCCTGCGGGATGCCGCACATTTCGGGCAGGCAGGCGACGGCGCTTCGACCTTCAAACACCGCCTCGGCCGACTCCAGGCCGACGCCGTGCGGATGGACCAGTCCCAGGCCCGTGATCACGACGCCCTGCTCGCTAGCCACGGGTCCCACCGCCGGATTCCCCTGCCCCGGCGATCTGGAGGCCGAGGTCGCGGATCATCCGCAGGTCGTCTTCGGCGGCCCTGCCCTTGGTGGTCAGGTAGCCGCCGACCATGCACGAGTCGGCGCCGGCAAAGAACATGAGGGCCTGGAGGTCCCGCAGGTTCTTCTCACGGCCACCGGCCATCTTGATGATCCGGTCCGGCAGGACCATGCGGAACATGGCCACAATCGAGAGTATCTTGAGCGGCGCGAGGGGCGCGGCGTCGGCCAGGGGCGTGCCGGGGATTGGATGGAGAAAGTTCAGCGGCACAACATGGGCGCCGAGCTCGCGGACCGCCAAGGCCAGGTCCACGCGGTCCTCGTCGGTCTCGCCCATGCCGAAGAGGCCGCCGCAGCACAATTCCAGCCCGGCCTCCACGGCCGCGCGGGCCGTGCGCACGCGGTCCTCATACGTGTGGGTGGTGCAGACGCGCGGGAAGTGGCGGGCCGAGGTCTCGAGGTTGTGGTTATAGCGCCGGATGCCGGCCCGGGCCAGGCGCCGGGCGCCCTCGACCGTCAGCGCCCCGAAACTGCCGCAGACCGCCAAGCCCGTGCGCTCGCGGATGGCAGCGGCACTTTGGAGAACGGCGTCGAGTTCGGCCGGGGAGAGACGGGCCCCGCTGGTGACGAGGCCGAAGCGTTCGGCCCCTCGCGCGGCCGACTCCTCGGCCTGGCGGACGAGCGTTTCGGTCGAAAGGAGGCCGTGGGCCTCGATAGCCGCGGCCCAGCGGGCGCTCTGGGCGCACCAGCGGCAGTCTTCGCCGCAGCGCCCGAGTTTGACCGCCGAGATGCTGCACAGGTGGACGACGCGGCCGCGGAAGCGCCGGCGGACCCGGTCGGCAACCGCCAGGACCGGCCACGGGTCGCGCTCGGCCGAGGCCAGAAGCGCGAGGGCGTCGTCTCGTCCGACGCGCTCGCCGGCCTCGACACGCTGCGAGCAGACTTCCAGGGACCAGGTCATGGCCGGATCCGAACCATCAGTCGCCGCGCGCTACGGCTTGGGGGCGGCGCCGAAATCGGCCGCCAGGTTGCGGGTACTCGTCAGATCCCACGCCTGGCCGCCGGCGCCGACGCCCGCCTTCGGCGTGTAGAGGTTGGCGCGCTTGGCTACAACGTCGATCACCAACAGCGCCTCGCGGCCGTTAGCCACGTTGCCGGTGACCATGACGTAATCGCCGGACCGCGACGACACGCCGGCGACGGCAGAGGGCTCGGCTTTCCCGACGTAAAGGGCGAGCGCCATGGCGGCCAGCGTGACGTTGGCACACACCAGGGCGACGAGGATCAGGTCTTTCGTTTTCATGGTCTTATCTCCATGCCTGTGGCGAGGGCAATCACTCTTTGTGCGCGAAGTCGCGGTTCAGCCGCCGTCCCTGTCCGATGCTCGGCTTGAGTTCGAACTTCGTGACATCGACGTCGTAGAACGCCAGCGCCCGCGCCTCCGTATCCAGGATGGCGAAGTTGCTGAACCCGTCGCGCACCTGGATCGACGTGGCCAGGTACGTCGCGTACACGCCCCCCTGGCCGTAAGCCGCACGTTCCTGGTACAGGCCGCTGCTCACGAGGCCCGCCAGGAGGACGGCCATCACGACAAGCACGCCAATGGCCACTGTTTTTCCATCCATCGCAATCTCCTTTCTTGGACGATTCGCTCAGGCACGGGACCGGAGTCACGTTCTCCGGAAACGTTTGCACGGAATGGCCAGGACCCCCAGCGACATCAGGACGGCAACGATGTTTGCCAGGACCCACTGGGGCGCGTTGGCCTCAGGCGGCGGCGCCTTGGAGGGCCGCGCGGCGCCGGCGGGTCCGGCCAGGATGACGACGAGCACCGCGACGGCCACGGCCACCAGGACCGTCCGCGAGAGGACCGCCCACAGACGACTCCTTTTCACCGGTCTCCTCCCGGGCCCTCAGAAGAACGACGTCACGGGCCTCACCATGTTGCGAAACGCGGCCGTCGGCACGCTGACGGTGTCCCACGAGCGGCTTCGCAGCCGGCACGCATCGGCGTACACCTTGCGATAAACGCCCACGAGGCCGAAGGATTCGCCGCGAAACGCGTGCACCGCCTCGAAGCCCGCCGACGCCTCGGCATCCGCCAGATGATAACAGAATACCAGAACCGCTGCAAATCCAGAACCAAAAACCTCTTCCCACCGGGCCAGGCTCTCAAGGTCCTCGCGTTCGGTCCAGTTCTCCCATCGCCGCCCGCCCTTGGCGCCACGGGCGGGAAACTTCCGCCCCTTCACGTCGGCCAGCAGGTTCGGCCCGGCCGCGCTGTAGACGACGAAATCGAAACTCTTGAGCCGGACCCCGGCGAACAGGGCCTTCTTCGCCTCATCCACCGCCACGTACGGCACGCCGGCCGCCCGCAGGTAATCCTCGAAGCAGGCCTCGTAGATGATGTTGCGGTTGGCCATGGCGCCTTCTGGGGCTGTTGCGCAATCGCCCGCCTGCGCGCGGCAGGCAGAACTCGCGCGCGGCGGGTCAGGAGACCCGCCGCGCACGATTCTCCTCACGCTTCTTCAAACGCCCAGTTCGTTCAGGCCCACGTCGCGCTGATCGCCGGAACCCATGTCGCGGAGCGTGACGCGACGGCTGGCGGCGAATTCACTTCCTACGATGACGACAAACCGCGCCCCGGCGTCGGCCGCCTTCTTCATCTGGCGTTTCAGGTTCCCGCCCTTGAGGTCAAACTGTGTGGCCCGATTGCGGGCCCTCAGGTGGCGCACCACCTGGAGCACCGGCGGGAAATTCGCCTCGCTGGCCGAGGCCACGAAATATTCCGCAGACGTTTCGGGCTCCGGCCGCAGGCCGCGCTCGCCCAAGAGAATGCCGAGGACCACGTCGCCGCAGCCAAAACCGCAGGCCGGCATGGCCTTGCCGCCCATGTCGCCGAGGAGTCGGTCGTACCTGCCGCCGCCGAATATGGCCCGCAGCTCGCCCTTGCGGTCATGGACTTCCCAGACCGGGCCGGTGTAATACGCCAGCCCGCGGACGATGCCGATGTCGAACCGGCACCACTCGGCGATGCCGTAGTCCGCGAGGAGGGCAAAGAGGCGCTGGATCGCCTCGACGGCCGCGTGGACCTCCGGCGTGGCCAGCTCCTGCGCGTCGATGCCGCCGAGGCCATGCCAGGCGAGGATGCGCTCCAGGCCCTGGCGCTGCGCCGTTTCGAGGCCCGCCTCGGCCAGCAGGGCGCCGAGCGTCTCGGCGGGCACCTTGTCGCGCTTGTCGAGGATGCCGAAGACCTGCGGCACGCGGTCCTCGGCGATGCCCAGGTGACGGACGAAAGCGGCGAGGAGCCGCCGGTCGTTGATCCGCACCTGGACGTCCGCCGGGCCGAGGCCGAGCTCCTTCATGGCGTCGACCGCCAGGGAGATGCACTCGGCGTCGGCGATCTCCTCGGCGATGCCGACGAGGTCGACGTTCCACTGGAAGAACTCTCGCAGGCGCCCCTTCTGCGCCCGCTCGTATCGGAAACATCGAGAAATGTTGAACCACCGTATCGGCTCGGGCAGGGCCGCCTGCCGCGCGGCAATCATGCGGGCCAGGGTCGGCGTGAACTCCGGCCGCAGGGCCAGTTGGCGCCGGCTCTTGTCCTCCAGCCAGTAAAGCTGCTCGGCGATCTGGGGCCCGCTCTTTTCGGTGTAGAGCTCGAGGGGCTCAAGCTCCGGCCCGTCGACCTCGACGAAGCCGGCCCGCCGGCTGGCCCGCCGCCATCGCTCGAAGAGCCAGTTCCGCAGCGCCATGTCCTCGGGGTAGAAGTCGCGAGTCCCTCTGACCTGTTGCACCTTCATCGCATATCCTTCGCCATGCTGTGTTACCCGTGGTGCGCGGCGGGTCTCCTGACCCGCCGCGCGAATGCTCACCCGCGCATGCCGCGGCCATTCCTGCCCAGTTCACAGAGCACGGCCGGGCAAGACCGGCCGTGACACACCGCACACGGAACACTCCCGCGGCGGGTCGGGAGACCCGCCGCGCCCGTGGCGGCGTTACAACGCCGGACTACGGGGTGTCGATGTCCTGTTCCAGGACGGCGGTCTCGCCTCCGGCGTAGTCCACCACGAGTTTCGCGTGCGTCTTGCCGGTGCGGCTGACCTCCTCGTGCGTCGGCGTATAGGTGGCCTCGAAGAAATCGTCCTTGTCCGGCCCCGTGAGAGCGAGCCGGCGCTCGTTGGTGCGGGCCTGCGACGCGCTGTGCCGCGACGGCTGGCCCGTGTCCGTGGTCAGGGTCAGAACGAGGCCCTCGGGCCGGCTGCGGGCGGACTTGAAGCGGAACCGGACGGTGACGCGGTAGCAGATGATCTTCATCTGTTGCTCCTCGCCCCTGGCGATGTCCGGCTTGTCGTTCGGCCCCGGATAGTAGTCCCAGCTCTCCGTGGTGCGGTTGTACACCCAGTCGCGCTTGCCGCTCACGAGGAATGGCGAGGCGTTGACGGTGTACGTCTGAGGGGTGGCCCCGGCGTGGAAGACGCGGGTCCAGCGGTAGACGCCGGCGGCCTGGGGTATGTCGACCAGGTAGTCTTTTCCCTGGAGGCTGAAAACCACGTAGCGGCCCGCGCCGGGGGCGCACTGCATCTCGAAGGTCACGGGCTCGCCGTCGTAGGCCTGCTGGGTCCGCTGAGCGGAGAATTCGCCGCCCGGCAGGGCCGTGTCGGCCAGGAGGCGGCAGGGCTCGTGGTACAGACATCCCGCGCTCGCCAGGCAGGCAAGTGTGCTTGCCAAGACGAGGAGCCTGCAACACCTTGCGCGGTATCCCATTGTCATTCCGAGCGAGCGCAGCGAGTCGAGGAATCTCGCTGTGGCCGTTGCCTTTCGAGCATCCGCACGGCGAGACCCCTCGACTCGCTTCGCTCGCTCGGGGTGACAGCAAGACAGAGGCACGCCAGACTGAGGCATTCCGCACGACTCCATCACGCGCATTGCACTCTGAGCCTTCACTTTCGGTCTGATGCCTCCGGGTTCGTGGCCGTCGGGCCTTGGAGCGGGGGAGGCCCCTGCCCTTCCCCCCTGCCCCGGCGGCCTCGCAGCCGCCGCCAGAGGCCGGTCCCCACGCCGCTGAGCGCGTAGGCCCCGAACCCGACGGGCAGGATGATCTCCCTCAGCAGGACCCCCAGCGCGAGGGTCAAGAGGATCAGCACAAGGTGGCTCACCGGCCGGCGCCCGCGGATGAACTGGTTCAGCAGGTGTGTATAGCGCAGGCGCGAGACCATCAGGATGCCGAGGATGGCCGCGACGGCCGGCAGGCACCAGAGCATGACCGTGCAGGCAAGGTCGTGGCTCTGCTCGGGCCAGAAGTCGGCCATGACGATGATGAGCGAGACCAGGGCGCCCGCCGCCGCCGGCGACGGCAGGCCGCGGAAGCTCAGGTGCGCCTCCTCGTCGTGCACGTTCTCGACGTTGAATCGCGCGAGGCGAATCAGGGCGCAACTCAGATACACCCCGGCGCACACCCAGGCGATCCAAAGAACCCGGACCAGCCCGGCGGGGACCACGTCGTGCAGCCCTTCGACGACCACGCGGTTCATCAGGAAGGCCGGGGCCACGCCGAAACTGATCGCGTCGGCCAGGCTGTCGAGCTGGCCGCCGAAGTCGCTCGTGGCGCGGGCGAACCGCGCCAGGCGCCCGTCCAGCGCGTCGAAGACCATGGCGAAGATGACCAGGAACCCGGCCCACCGGACGTCGTCGCGGAACACGCCGGCGGCCGCGTCGGAGGCCAGGAGCGCCTTGGTGGTCATCGTGATGGCCGCGAACCCGCACAGGGCGTTGCCGAGCGTGCACAGCGCGGGCAGGATGGAGACGCGCGGGATTCTCACAGGAATCGCCCCAGAACGGTTTCGCCGGCCTTGACGCGCTGCCCCAGCCGGGCCTGGACCTCGAAGCCGGCCTCGACGGGCACGTAGACCTCGGCCCGCGACCCGATCTTGATCATGCCGAAACGCTGGCCGCGCTCGAGCCGCTCGCCCGCGGCCGCGGCACACACGATCCGCCGCGCCAGCACGCCCGCCACCTGGCGCACGAGGACCCGCGTTCGCCCGTCACCCCCGTCGAGGAGCATCGCCACGCACTCGTTCTCGCACGAGGCCGCGGGGTTCTCTGCATTGTGAAATCGCCCCGGCCGGTGCTCCACGGCCTCGACGGCGCCGGCGCACGGGGCGCGGTTCACGTGAACGTTCAGCGGCGACATGAAGATGGCGATCTTGTGGCTCGCGGTCTTGAGGAACCGCGGCTCGTCGACGTCGCTCACCTCCACCACCTTGCCGTCCGCCGGCGAGACCACCAGGCCCGCCCCATCGGGGATGCGGCGCGAGGGGTCGCGAAAGAACCACAGGACAAACGCCAGGGCGAGAAGGAAGACGGGCGTGACGAACCACCAGCCCAAGGCGCCCGCGGCCACGCCCCCCGCCACCGAGCACCCGCCGAAAAGGAGCAGTTCGCGAACCCCGTATTCAGTCAGCGGAATTCGCACGGTGCTTGTCCTCCGACCGGGGCGCGAAATAGTGGCCGCAGGGGACGCACGTCAGCTTCAGGTCCATCGCGTCGATCGGGAAATCGCGACAGGTCTGCGACCGCCTCTCGTACCGGTCGCACCGCTTCTCGTCCGTCAGGAAGGGACAATGGAAGGTCAGGTCGCAGCACGAGCCGCAGGCCCGGCACTTGCCCAGGCGCGCGGCCTTCGTGCGCAGCACGTACTCGGCGCGAAACCGGGTCAGGAATTGGCGGCGGATCTGCCCGATGGAGCGCAGCAGGTACCGCCAGGCAACGCCGAACGGATGGGCCGGCGCCCGGACGTGGACGCGGTTGGCGTCCGGAATGCCCCGCGCGTCATAGGTCGTTTGGGTCATAGCTAGCGTGAGTCTAGAAAGTTGGCGGCAATCTGTCAATTGTTCGCCGACGGTTTTGCTACTCCAGGTTCGCGTGGCGCGACTCGAGTTCCTGAGGCGGGGTGCCGAGGCGGCGGCCGATCTCGGCACTGATGGCGTCTAGGAGCAGCAGCAGCGCCTGCTCAAAGAGCGACCCGCCGTACTGGGCCGATTGGCCCCGCCCCGGCAGCGTCCGCTTGGACGGCGCGGGGATGATGATGGTCTCGTCGGCCAGGCGGGCCATCGGCGAATCGGGTGTGGCGGTGACGGCAAAGACCCGCGCCCCGGCCTGCCGCGCCACCTGCGACACGAGGACCGTCACCTGGGTCTCGCCGCTGGCGGAGCATGAAAGCAGCAGGTCCCCGGAACGGACGGCGGGCGTCGTAGTCTCGCCCACGACGTAAGTCACCAGCCCGAGGTGCATCAGCCGCATGGCGAACGCCCGGGCCATGAGGCCCGACCGTCCGCCGCCGGCCACGTAGATCCGGTCGGCGGACAGGATGGCTTCCATGAGGTGCTCGAGGCCCTCGGGCGCCACCTGGCCCAGGGTCCGGCGCATCTCTTCCAGGATGTCGTGAAGGGCTTTTTGTATCGGCATGTCGTGCTTCCCCCCCCGCCTGGGGCCACTATACCGCGGCGCCGCCGCCGCGACAAACGATTTGCTCTGCTTGACACGGCCCGAAGCGGCGGCTACTGTGGGGCCGCTGGAGTTGTGTACGGGTAGCGCGGCGGGTCCCCTGAGCCGTATGTGTTTAGCGTTGTCATTCCGAGCGAGCGCAAAAGAGTCGAGGAATCTCGCTGTGGTCGTTGCCGTTCGGACATTCGCACAGCGAGACCCCTCGACTCGCTGCGCTCGCTCGGGGTGACAGCATGAAGGGAACACGCTAAACACGTACTCTGAGCCGCCGCGCGTTGGCGCGAGCACGCGCGGCGCGGCGGGTCAGGAGACCCGCCGGGCGAATCGATGTGCAGCCCGGGCCGGGAACCGAACCATGAAACACATCCTTGTCAGCCCGCTCTCGTGGGGCCTGGGGCACGCCACGCGCGACCTGCCGATCATCCGCTACCTCCTGGATCGCGGGCATCACGTGACGGTGGCGGCCGAGGGCCGGGCCCTGGCGCTTCTGAGACGTGAGGCGCCCCAGTGCGATTTCGTGGAGTTGAAGGACTACCCGCCGGCGTACTCCTCCTCGCGGTTCTACGTGCCGCACTTCCTGGCCATGGCGCCGGCCATGCTGAAGGCCATTGCGAGGGAAGAGGAGAACGTGGCGCAGCTCCTGAAGGAGCGGCGGTTCGATCTCATCCTCAGCGATAACCGGTTCAACGTCCGTTCGACCGAGATTCCGAGCTTCATCATCGCGCACCAGGTCCGGTTCATGACGCCGCCGGGGCTGGGGCTTTTCGAGTGGGTCACCGAGCGGTTCAACTACCATTACCTTCACCGCTTCGACCGGGTCATTGTCCCCGATACCGCCGACCCCGTGCAGAACCTGAGCGGGCGGCTCTCGCACGACCTGCGGCTCATGCCGCCCGAGAAGATCTACTACGCGGGCGTCCTGTCGAGCGTGTCGCGGATGGACGTGCCGCAAGACGTGGACCTCTTCATCTCGATCTCCGGCCCTGAGCCGCCGCGGACGCAGCTCGAGCAGCTCACCATGACGCACATCGGCGAGGTGAAGGCCGACCGCATCGTCATCACCCTCGGCAAGCCGGAGGTGACGGAGAAACACGAGCTGGATGCGCGGACCACCGTCTACGGCTTCCTGGACCGGGCCGGGCAGCAGGAGATCATGAACCGGGCGCGGATGGTCGTCTGCCGCAGCGGCTACACCACGGTGATGGAGCTCGCCGAGCTCGGCAAGAAGGCCCTCTTCATGCCGACCCCCGGCCAGACCGAGCAGGAGTACCTGGGCCGGTATTACGAGCAGCGCGGCTTCTTCCACACCGTCAGCCAGTACAAGCTCGACCTGCCCCGCGACCTCGAGATAGCCGGCCGGATGACGGGGGTGCCGTTCGCGAGCGACACGCGCGCGAATGTCGAGCGGTTGTACGCCGAGCTTTTCGCGCCGGTGCTGGACGGGTAAAGTCCTCGCCGGAGCCCCGCGGCCGCCTGCGGCTCCCCGCTAAACGGGCTTGGGCTCACACGCCGAAAATGCGCTTGGGATTGTCGCGCAGCAGAAGCGTGGCCACTTCCACCGCCTGGCGCTCGCTCAGGCGCCGGGTCTCGACGAACTCGCGCGCGAGGACCCGCGCGAGCACCCGCCGGTACATGTTGAACTTCGGCAACCCGAACTCCACTTTATACATATCACTATAATACCCGATTAGCTTCACCTTCGGCAGCGCCTCCAGCCGCGCCCTGAGGTCGTACTCGATATGGGCCGGAATGTTCGTGTACCACCAGTGGCCGGAGGGCTTGACGTTCGGGAAGATCCACGCGAACGTCGCCAGCTCGTGCGTCCACGCCATCGAGAGGACCGAGACGGTGAAGTCGACGTCGGGGTACCGCCGGAACAAGTCGGCGTATTCCGCCAGGCTGCCGCGCTTCGAGACAACGTCGCGGCCGTTGACCACGCCCGCGGGGTAGGCGTTGCGGACAACGCCGATCATGAGCTGCAGCGGTTTCTTGAACTGCCGGCACGCCCCGGCGACGACGTCGAACGCCAAGACGGCGAGGGCCGTGTGCTCGTCGGCCGTGAGCGCCTTGCCCCGAAGCGCTTTCGCCAGCGCCTTCTCGGCCGCTTTCTCGTCCGGCGCCTGGGGGGAAAAGTCGGGCGGCAGGCTGATCGCCGCCGAGCCGGCCCCCGCCTGCACGAAATACCGCATCAGCCAACTCGCCGCGTTGCGCAGGTCCTCGGCCGAGGCGACCTCCGTCCCCGTCTTGGCGGCCAGCCGGCGACGCACCTCCGGGTCGGCGAGCTGGAACACCAGGTCGTCGGTCCGCAGGCACGGCACGAACACCGTGCGATCGACCCCCGAGAGGTCCTCGTCGAACCGGTTCGTCAGGAACACCTTCTCGAGGTTCGACTGGGCGAGGACCGCCAGGTAGCGGTCCTTGGGCTTGCCGGCATCGGCAACCGCCTGGGCCAGGTCGGGCCAGTTCGAGGGGGTGATCTCGTCGGCGCGGAAGGCGAACAGCTCGCGAGCCGCCTCCATCATCCAACTGTACTGCACGGTGTTCGAGATCGCGTGGAGGTGCGGCACGAGCGCGGCAAGGCGTTCCGCCTCGCTCTTGCGCAGATCGACCGCCTCGGCGGGCAGGCCCGCCGAATGGGCCAGCTCCGTGTAGTAGTGGTACCCGAGCAGGTCGCCCAGGGTCTGGGCGTGGGGCGACTCGGGAGGCACGTGGCTGTGGCAATCGATGGCCCGGATCGCGGAAATCTCGCCGAGAAGCCTTTTTTCGACATCACTCATGGGCCGTCTCTCCTCCAGGGAACGTGGACCGGGCCGCCATTGTAGCACGCCTGCCCCGGCGGAGAGCGGCCGAATTTTTACTGGCGTCCGCTCGCATTCCAAGGAAAATCGCGTATAATATTCACGGCGGGAGAGGGTGGGACTATGCCGTGGACCGAATACATCAGCATTAACTGGGACCACTGGAACTTCAACCCCTCGATGGGGCGGCCGTTGCCGGAGGCCGTGCTCCAGCGGTTTGCCGAGGACGACGGGGCCTTCGACATTCGGTTTCTTGAGGACCTCCTGGCCCGCATCGGCGAGCATACCGAGATACTCAACCACCTGGGCCAGCTCTACACCAGGGCCGGCCGCCACCGCGACGCCCTGGCGGTGGACCGGCGCTTCGTGGCCCTGCGGCCGCGCGACCCCATCGCGTTCTACAACCTCGCGTGCTCGCACGCCCTGCTGAAACAACTGACGCGGGCTTTTTCCGCCCTCCGCAAGGCCATCGAGCTGGGGTACCGCGACTTCGACTACATGCAGCTCGACATGGACCTCGAGAACCTGCGCAAGGATCCCCGCTGGAACGACCTCTTCAGCGGATCGAAACGCTGACATTCCGTGGTGCCTAATGGCAGGGGCACGGCAAGCCGTGCCCCTGCGTGCGCGCCATCACGCCAAGCATTCCACACGTAGGGTGCGTGCTCCGCACGCACCGGCCGTTATCATGAGGTGCTCCAGGACGGTGGTGGGTGCAGAGCACCCACCCTACAGGTCTTCCGGACCGCCTAAAGAATGTATTTGGCTAAATCCTCGTCCCTGGCGATGCTCTTCAGCTTCTCTCGAACGTACTCGGCGTCGACGCAAACGCGGCGCCGGTCTTCCGGCAGATCGGGCGCGTCGTAGCTCACGTCCTCGAGCACCTTCTCCATCACCGTGTACAGCCGCCGGGCGCCGATGTTCTGCGTCCGCTGATTGACGCGGAAGGCCAGGTCGGCGATCTCGCGGATGCCGTCCTCGGTGAACTCCAGCGCCACGCCTTCCGTCCCCAGCATCGCCTGGTGCTGCTTGACGAGGGCGTTGTCGGGCTCCTTCAGGATGCGCACGAACTCCTCGGCCGTCAGGTCCTTGAGCTCCACGCGGATCGGGAAGCGGCCCTGGAACTCGGGCATGAGGTCCGACGGGCTCGACTGCGTGAAGGCTCCCGCCCCGATGAAGAGAATGTGGTCGGTCCGCACGAGGCCGTACCGCGTGCCGACCGTGCACCCTTCCACGATGGGCAGGAGGTCGCGCTGGACGCCCTGGCGGCTCACGTCGGGGCCGAACTTCGACTCCGAGCCCGTGATCTTGTCGAGCTCGTCGATAAAGACCACGCCGAGGTCCTGCACGCGCTCCAGCGCCTCGGACGAGACCTGCGACTTGTCGATCAGGTGGTCGGTTTCCTGGGCGATCAGCACCTCGCGGGCCTCGCGCACGGTCATGGTGCGGGCCTTGTGCTTCGGCGGCATGAACCGCTCGAACATCGTCTGGAGGCCGATCAGCTCTTCCTGTTGCGGCCCGCCGATGCGGCCGAGGTCGACCTTCTCCTCGACCTCGACCTCGACAACGCGGTCTTCAAAGAGGCCGGCGTGGAGTTTCTTACGGAGCTTGTCGCGCGAGGCCTCGCGCTGCTCGGCCGTCTCCGCGGGCTCGCCGGAGGCTCGGGCCGGGCCGGTCCAGCGGCTCGTCGGCAGGAGGATGTCGAGCAGGCGTTCCTCGGCGGCGGCCTCGGCCTGCGGGCGAACCGCTTCCGCCATCTCCCGCCGCACCATGTTCACGGCCAGTTCCGTCAGGTCGCGGATGATCGACTCGACGTCGCGCCCCACGTAGCCGACCTCGGTGTACTTCGTGGCCTCGACCTTGATGAACGGCGCGCCCACCAGGGCCGCCATCCGCCGCGCGATCTCCGTCTTGCCTACGCCCGTGGGGCCGATCATGATGATGTTCTTCGGGGCCACCTCCTCGCGCAGCGCCGCCTCGAGCTGCTGGCGCCGCCACCGGTTGCGCATCGCGATGGCGATGGCGCGCTTGGCGTCGTCCTGGCCGATGATGTAGCGGTCGAGCTGCCGGACGGTTTCTCGCGGCGTCAGGGGCTTCATGCCTCGATCACCTCGACCGTGATGCGGTCGTTCGTGTAGATGCAGATTCTGGCGGCGATGGCCAGGGCCTCCCGCACGATCTCCTGGGCCGAGAGGTCCGTGTGCTTCAGGAGGGCCGCGGCGGCGCTGCGGGCGTAGTTCCCGCCCGACCCGATGCCGACGAGCCCGTCGGGCGGCTCGATCACGTCACCCGCGCCGGAGATGATGAGGCTCGCCTCGGCGTCGACGACGACCAGGAGACTCTCCAGCCGCCGCAGGACGCGGTCGGTCCGCCACGCCT
>Ga0315273_10001602_pt1 | contig 25902 bp, 37 predicted proteins | sample YL17G02_0_MG_FD_205753 | JGI IMG/M metagenome (GOLD analysis project Ga0315273, IMG submission 205753) | Sediment microbial communities from Yellowstone Lake, YNP, Wyoming, USA - YL17G02_0 | ecosystem: Environmental > Aquatic > Freshwater > Lake > Sediment | place: USA: Wyoming | collected... | reverse complement strand
AATGCTTATCTCGTAGGTGCTAAAAAAGTTCCAATTTATTGCAAATGGACACACGGAATAACAGATGGTAATTTAATTAATGTCGGTTGTGAAAAAAGAACTATTGAAGAATGGGATAAGTTTTTTTCTTCAGATGAAAGATTAACTACCGAAAGAAATACACCCGAATTTAAACAAATAGAAGCCGTTTACTTAGCTTACAAGGCTTATTTAACACACTTAAACTCATGAAAAAACTAATTAAAATTACATCAGTTGCGCTATTTATATTCGCAACTTGCATCTTTATAAATTGGTGCAGAAAACAAGACGAGCGCAGAGTAAAGTATAAATACATAGGCACTTCTATAATGGAAACACCTAACTATTTGCCAGAGAATTGCACCGTACAAGAAATGGAGTTTTACGAATCCTTACACGAAATAAAATGAAAATACCACCAATTAAAGCTACACAATTAAGAAAAATATCAGATTTTGAAGTTTTTGATAAATCTATAATTTTTGATGAAATGACTCATTTTGATGAAATGATGGAAAAACATTTAGAATCTTTAATGAAAAAGAAAGAGCAAATAATAAGAGATAAATTTACTGAAAAAGGATTTTCTCATCTTCTTGAAAATTTAGAAACTAAAAGATTTAAAAGAATACTTGTTGAAAATTTAGATAATTGTGAAAAATATTATGCAGATGATGGAAGTGACAATGGTGTTTTAATTGTTACTTTTTTAAAAGAAAATTACATAACTGACATAAACGAGCAATTTATGTTTAAATCTGAAATTAAATATTATTAAAATGAAAGTAACACAGAAGAAAAGCCAACTTCAAAAAGAATTTACAATGTTAAATAGGTGGGTAATAACTAAAAAAATGCGCATTTTCAAATTAAAAAGAATGAAAAATTATTCTTATGTAAGTGTAGAATGCTTAAAATCAGAATGTAAAAATAACGAATATGAATAACCACCAAATACAGCGCATAGTATTAACAGCTATCGTAAAATCTCAATCGGTGCTGCATGACTTAGATTTACTACCTTTGCATTCAGATTTTACAAAACAACTGAAATTTGAAACGAGCAAAATGTTAGCGTATAATCTAAACTATTTACAAAGATTAGAGAAATTACTAAACAAAACTACCGATTTAATGGACATGGAAAGCGCACAATCGTACATTGAACTAGTGACACAATTCGACCAGCTAGGAAAAAACATTGACTTTAGCGAGTGGATTCAAAAATAATTTAATATATTTGTGATATGAGTAGAATTGGAAATTATAAAAAACTTAAGAAAAAACCAATAATTAAAGCTAATGAAAATAATTAAACACTTAATAATACTATCTTTATTTTTATTTTCTTGCAAAAAAGAAGTTAGTACAGAAAAAAATAATAATCCAAATACAACTGTAGAAAATTGGAATATACTAATAAATGGAGTTAGTCCTTTTGATACCCAAATTTCGCAGCCACAACTAGGAATCGAAATAAAAGACAATAATTTTATTTTAGTTGCTAATGGTTATAAAATGCAAGGAAATACATTAAATACGCCTTTTATTCATTGTGATATTTTTGATATTTTTGAATTAAACGCCCAAAGCTATACAGTTTCTAATGATGTAGAGATAGGTTATATTGAAATATTTGCTGGAGGACATGGTTATTCAAATACACAAAATGGAACAATAAATATTACATACATTGACACTATAAATTTGCTAGTAAGTGGTAATTTTACGCAACAAAATGCAATAAACGACCTTGGTAATATCGTTAATATTTACGGATTATTTAATTTAATAAAATACACAAAATGAAAATAGTTAAAGTAATTTTGATTTACTTTGCAATCGTAATTGAAAGAATACTTTTAATACCATTTGCAAAGATTCGACCAAGTACAATTGTCGGAGTACTTTCTAACGAATTTGAACAAAAAAGACTGACAAAAAGAGTATTTTTAGCAATGTTTTTATTTTTCCTTTACATCTCTTGGTTTTGGACTATCGTAATTTTTAGCGCATTTTCTTTGACTTTTTACATAATGAATAAATTTAAGAAATGAGCAACGATAACGAACCATTTTGGAAAAGACGTTCAAAACATGGGCGTAATAAACTTTTTGAAAGCCCAGAACTTATTATGGAAAGTGCTTGTGAGTATTTTCAATGGTGCGATAATAATCCTTGGGTTTCATTAAAAACTACATCTAATTCTAAAGAATCAACAACAGAAGAAAAACCAACACAAAGACCTTATTCTTTACTCGGTTGGTTTGTTTATATTGGGTGTTCAGAGAATTGGTTAAGGGAATTCAAAAAGACCGCAAACGACGACTTTTTGAGGGTCATAAGAGAAATTGAAACAATTATAGCCAATCAACAATGGGAGGGTGCAAGTGTTGGAGCGTTCAATGCTAATATAATAGCACGTACTTTAGGGCTAATTGATAAAGTTGAAAGTAAAAATATTAACGAAAATTACAACTCCAAAGAATTAACACCAGAAGAAATCAAAAGAATTTCAAAGGAGCTAGAAGATGAATGTTGAAAAAAACAAAATAGCAACGGTCAAATGCCTTAACTCGCTGGAATTTTTTACAAGGTACTTTTTTAGAAAAAAATTTGGAAATAAGTTTATTTTAAATTCTCATCATTTAGTAATAATAGACGTTTTAGAGCGTGTAGCAAAAGGAGAATTAAAACGTGTAATGTTTAATATTGCCCCTCGCTACTCAAAAACTGAATTAGTTGTAAAAAACTTTATGAGCTGGGGTTTTGCGTTAAATCCATCATGTAAATTTATTCATTTGTCGTATTCTGATACCTTGGCACTTGACAATTCAGAGGAAATAAAAGACCTTATAAGCTCGGAGGAATATCAGAATTTATTTCCAAAAGTCAAAATAAAAACCGATTCAAGAGCTAAAAACAAATGGTACACGACTGAAAATGGGGGAGTTTTGGCTCGTTCCAGTTCGGGACAAGTTACTGGATTTGGAGCAGGTAGAGTAGAGGAAGAAAACGAGGAAATAGACCTATTTTTAACACCTTTAGAGGAGTTTCAAAGGTTTAGCGGTGCAATCATTATTGACGATCCAATTAAGCCAGACGATGCAAGTTCAGACGTTATTAGGGATAAAATAAATCTAAAATTTGAAACAACAATCCGTTCACGTACCAATTCAAGAAATACGCCTATAATTGTTGTAATGCAAAGGCTACATGAAGAAGATTTGTGCGGATATTTGCAAAATATAGAACCAGGAGAATGGACTATAATTTCAATGCCAGTTATCAATGAAGATGGTACGGCACTTTGGCAACATAAACATACGATTGAAGATTTACAAAAAATTAGAAATGCGAATGAGTTTGTTTTCGATACCCAATATATGCAAGACCCTAAGCCAAATGTGGGCTTATTATTTCCTAAAAATGATTTGAATTTTTATAATGGCTTAGAATTTGACCGCAAAAAATCAGATTTTTGTAGCGCATTTATTGACATTGCAGATGATGGAGATGACAATCATTGTGTTCCAATTTCGTACAATGTTGGTTCAAAAATATTTATTAATGATGTTTTATTTACAAAACTAGGTACAGATAAAAACGTTACAATGACTGCAGATTTATTGAATTTTCATAAACCACAATGGACAAGGGTGGAATCAAACTTTGGCGGTAAAATGTATAAAAGTGCTTTAGCTGTTGAATATAAAGGGCAATTATTGCCAATTAGAGCTAAAGGAAATAAACATACTCGGATATTAACATTAAGCGGTTTTATTAAGAAGTATTGCTATTTCAGAACAGATTATGCCGTAAATTCTGATTATGATTTGTTTATGAAAAATTTAATGTCTTATTTGAGGGTTGGAAAAGTAAAGCATGATGATGCGCCTGATGCTATGCACGGACTTTGCAACATGATTAGAAAGTTTTACCCTCATTTATATTCTGAGTTCTCAATAATTGGAGATACCGAGGATTAAAATTTAATAATCTCTTTTATTTCATTTGTGGTAAATAACCCCGAAGCGATTAAATTATTTACGGCGTCCGTTTTAATTTTATCAGTTTCTGCTTTTTCCTTCTCATTATCTTGTAAGCATTCGATGTGAGAATAATCTAGTATAATTTTTTCTCCTTTTTTGTCGAGTTCAAATTTTTGTGTTAATTTTTGACTAAAATTATTAGCGTATGGAATAATCGTATCTTGGTACGCCATTTTTTTTCCCTCGTTTAGATTTGCAAATGTAGATCCCTTTTCTTTACTAAATAAATATTCATTCATTCCGTATGCATCAATAATTGCCATAAAGTCGGCTGTGATTTCCTCGAATAACATTAAGTCTTTCGTTGGGAATACCATAGGTTGCCAAGATAAAGAAGCCGATGTGATAAGTACTTTACTTTGCCCCTCATTCATTCCGAAATCCTTTTGATATTGTTCAGAAATTCGTTTTCTTTCGATTTCATCAATTGGTATTCCTCCATCTTCATCTTTTGCTTGATTTGATAATATACCAATTGCCCCGTGTTCATTAATTAATATATTTCTAAATCCATAAGCACCTCTAATGTTTGATATAGGCATCATTAACGCAATGAGTGGAGATTTACCTACTATCTTATTATCTGAATTTTGTAAGTGAGAAAAAATAACATCTTTAGGGTAAAATATATCATCTTGACTTGTGCCGCTTGAATATCTTAAGCAGAATTTCTCAATTATTCCATCCATTGACGTTTGTTGATAAATCTTACCAGTTGGGATAACTTTCATAAATTTAGCTGGTAAATTATAAAGACAAGTTGGTATTTTCTGACTTTCAAAACCTTTTAAGCAGTAAATAAAAGAATTACCAAAAACAGATGTATGTATCATTTCCTCCATAAGCCATTCATTACGACTTTGTAACGGGTTTGGATTGTTTAATAATTTAACGTACTCGCTATTCTCAATTTCTTTACCATCTTTGGCGACGTGCTTAAAAATACCATTTGAAAACATTTGCCCCTTGGTCATTACAACATTGTAAATCTGTGGAGTGGTATCAAAATAAAGCGATTCTTCGCCCTCTATTGAAACGTATTGAGGACTTTTACCGTTGATTATTTTGTTAATGTTTAAAAATCTTGTTTTAGTATAATTATCTTTTCCACCGAAAAGACCAAATAAACTCGCTAAAGGTTTGAAAGCCATAAAAATGTTTTTTTTCACAAATTTAATCTTTTTTAAATAATAATTCGTATTTTTGTTAAAAATTATACTAAATGCCGAAAATATTAGACATTGAGGAAATAAAAAAACTTAAAGAAATAAAACAAAAGATTGTTTTATCTAACGAAATTGTTAAAAAATAAATAAAATGGATATTCCTAATTTCGCAAATAAAGAAGAAAAGTTTAAATTTTTCAAGGATAATAAAAGTTTTTTTATTAATCAAAAGAAATCTACGACCAAAGAAGCTGATACTATTGTTTACCAAGAATCAATCGAAAATAAAAATGGTGAAGCAATAAAAAAAGATTCAGAAGAAGAAATAAAAGACTTAAAATCTATAACTGTAAAAGTAGCAATAAACACTACTAATTTACTTGATAGTCATGGAGATGTACATATTCAAGGACTTTGGAAAAAAACACTTTCAGAAAAAAAAGAACTTTATTTATTGCAAGAACATCAGATGAAATTCGATAAGATTATTTCAGGAGATGTTCAAGCTAGTACAAAAAAAATGAACTGGGAGAAATTAGGATTTGATTTCCAAGGACAAACAGAAGTTTTAATTTTTGATGCTGAAATAAAAGCAGACAGAAATGAGTTCATGTTTGAACAATATCTTAAAGGTTATGTTAAAAATCATTCCGTTGGAATGAGATATGTTAATATTTTAATGTGCATTAATTCAGAAGAAAAATATTACGTTGAAGAAAAAGCAAACTGGGATAAATACTACCAAATGGTAGCAAACAAAGACCAAGCAGATTCAAGAGGTATGTTTTGGGCTGTTACAGAAGCTAAACTAATAGAGGGGTCAGCAGTTGTAATAGGTTCAAATGTAGCAACTCCAACAATTCAAATTACAGAAAATAAAAACACTGATGAAGCCGAGGTAATCACTTCACCAATACCACAAAATGAGCCGATAACTATCACTCAAAAAAACACGCATTTATTTATTAATCCATTTTAAAAAAAACTAAAATGAAAGAAAAATTTAAAATATTCCTAACAAAAAAAGGAATTACAGAAGAAGTTTACACCGAAAAAACAGGTGAAGAAAAGGCTACTTTGTTTATGGAATTTAACGAGGAATTAAACAAAGAAATTGAAACGTTAATTGCTGATAAAGCTGATAAGTCAGATATTCAAAAAGCAATGGACACAATGAGAGATGCTCAATTAGAACAAGCAAAAACATTGAACGAAACTTTAAAAGAGTTTGGATTATCAATTAAAGCATTTACAGAGGGTAAAAATCCTTTGAAAGCAAACAAAAAAACATTGAAAGAAATGTTAATTGATGCTTTGCCAAAATTAAAAATCCAAAAAGAGGGGAAACGTTCAGAAGCAGAAGAAAATAGAGTATCTTTTGAAGTAATAAAAGCAGTTGGAACAATGACGAGTGCTAATATTAGCGGTGGAAATGTACCAGTTGAACAACGTCTTGCGGGGCTTGATACAATTGCTTCAAGAAAAATAAGATTACTTGATTTAGTTTCAAGAGGTTCAGCACTTTCAAATACTATTTCTTGGGTTTCTCAGGCAAATAAAGAGGGTGCAGCGGGTCAAACTGGTGAAGGACTAGTTAAGAATCAAATTGATTTTGATTTAGTTGTTGTTGCTGATGCTTTGAAAAAAACTACTGCATTTATCAAAATTTCTACTGAAATGTTAGAAGATGTTGATTTTATCGAAAGTGAAATTAACAATGAATTGGATCGTGAGATAATGAAAAAAATCGAAGCGGGTATTTATTCAGGTTCTGGAGTTGGTATCAACTTGAATGGAATTAGAACGGTTGCTCCTGCATTCGTGGCTGGTTCTTTTGCGTTAGCAGTTTCAAATGCTAATCAAATGGATGTTTTAACGGTTGCAATGAATCAAATCGCAATTGCTGAACAAGATGAAGCAACAGCAATATTCATGCACCCAACAGACGTTACAAAAATCATGTTATTGAAAGTTTCAACAACTGATAGACGTTATTTAGATAGACTGGTTACAATTAACGGTCAATTGTATTTAGATGGAACGCCAATTGTTAAGTCAACACTTGTAACGGTTGGAGAATACTTAATTGGTAATTTCCTTGATGCAACAGTTTACGATAAAGGCGATGTACGTTATGACATTGGACTTGATGGAAACGATTTCACTTTGAATTTGCGTACTATCTTAGGTGAGTGGAGAGGTCTTTGTATTGTGAAAACAAACAGACGTACATCATTTGTTAAGGGTGTTTTTGCTACTGATATAGCAGCTATTTTATTACCATAATATTCACTTTAAAAATACGTAAAAATGAAAGAATTTATTTCAAATGGTAATAGTAAGTCGATGCCTAAAGGTGAAAAATTTACTGTTACCGACGAATTATACGGTATTTTTGTTAGTGCTGGTTATGTTGAAGGAGTTGAAGCTGAAACAGAAAAGCAAAAGGAAGCTAGAGAAAAAGCAGAATTAAAAGCTAAAGAAAAAGCAGAATTAAAAGCAATAGAGGAGGTGGAAGCTGAATTGAAAGCTGAAAAGGAAGCCAAAGATAAAGCTGATAAAGAAGCAGAATTAAAGGCAAAAGCTGACGAAAAAGCTACAATTGAAGCAGACGAAAAAGCGAGATTTGAAGCAGACGAGAAAGCAGAAATGCTGACTAAAAAAGCTAACGAAAAAGCGGAAGCCGAAGCGTTGGAGTTGTTTAAATCTGAATTAAAAGCTGAAGCTAAATCAAAGTAAAATGAGTTTCATAACATTAGGTGATTTTACAGGAAAATTTACGATAGTAACGAATGGTTATAAAAGTTCTGACCTTCAAGAATATATTGACTTGTACGAGAAATCGTATTTAGTTAATTTGCTTGGATTGGAGCTTTACGACTTATTTATTATAGGTATGGCTTTGCCAATTCCAGACCCTATTTATGTTAAAATTTATGATGCTTTGTTTTATCAAGATTGTGAATTAATAGAATCTAAAGGCATTAAAAAGATGCTTTTAGGTTTTATATACTTTCAATGGTGTAGAGATGAAAAGGTGCAACAAACGATTAACGGAGCTATTAAGATAAAATCTGAACTTTCAGAAAGGGCGGGAAATCAAAATAGTAACATTTTCGGGCGTTATAATGATTCAATCGAAACTTATAAAAACATTCAAAAATATATTAATTTGAATTTGGATATTTATCCAACATTTAAGGGAATAGAAAAGGGATTTGCTTATATTACTTGGTAAAATGCGTGAGGACATACAAAATATAATTGAAAATGTAGTATCAAGTATTGATAAGACTATTACCGTTACTAGAATTGAGGACGGTGCAGTTGCTACATCTAAGTTATTTGTATGTGATTTAAAATGGTTGGAAGTCGGACAAACGATAATGGACGACCAAAACAGAACAGCGTTAATAACAAGTGTTGGAAGTAATTTTGTTACCATTGTAAAAAACCCCAATTACGTTTGGGATTCAAAAGTTTTCACAATTATTAAAGATATTTATTTCTTTCGTGGGACCCCATTAGCAGTCGATGCTGAATGGGTGCAATATGCTAGAATTGAGGAACAAAAAACCCCCTTTGTATGGTTGGTTGGCGAAACACAAGAAAAGTTTTTTGCTAAAAACCAAAGTTTGGAGCGTGAAAGTGAGTTGAGAATTTTCTTTTTAGACATTATCGACATTCGCAAAAACACGACAAAACAGATACATGACAATAGGTTGAAATACCTTAATTTATGGGTTGATGCTTTTTTTCAAGTCATTGCAAAAGATAGTATTTTCGGTTTGTTTGATTCATGGGATAGTAAGAATATAAGTCGTTTTGGGATTGAAACGCCACAAGGTTATGAAAAACTAATCATTGATTCAAATCTTTGTGCGGTTGAGGTAAAATTTACACTACCCATCTATAAAGATGAAAAGTGTTGTTAAAAAAAATTATTAATTAAATAAAAAATAGAAAAAATGAGTGATTGTTGTACAGGTACTAATTCTAATTTCGGGGTTAAGTGCGCAGTGAAATTAGCACCAATTGAGGGTGTTTATTTTCAACAAAAATACGATGCTACTGGAGGTCGTAATCAAATAAATTTAAAAACGGTTGATTATACCGCTTTTCAAAATTTACTAATTGCAGATGAAGATACTCGTCTTTATCCTTTGGGCGAATTAACAAATGCAGAATTACCAATTGAAGATTCAAAATTTGAAACGGCTAAAAATGGTAAGATGCAGTTCTTAACTGATGGAACAAGAACTTTATCAGCTGAATTGTGGGCAAAAATATCAACTTGGATTACTGCAAAGAAATTAACTGACAAACGTTGTGGAGATTGGCAAGTTTATTTAGTTTCTAAAACTAATCAATTTGTTGGAGCTTGGGATGGTGTAGATCAATTCTTCGGGATTCCTGTTGATGAAGAAAGTTTGGACGCAAAATTTATGTTTGCGACACCAGATGCAGGACAAAAAAATATGTTTAAAGTAAATTTTGAACGTAATTTTGACGAAAGCACAATGTATGTGATTGATGGTAATGACCTTTGGGATATTACAAATTCAAGAGTTGCAAAGTTTGATTTTTTAAATCCTTCAACTGCGGTTATTGATTGTACACTTGTTTCTGCAATGTCAATTTTAACGGAATTATTTGTAAACATCAACACTGATTATATTAGTGGTGTTCAGAATAATAATAAGGTAGGTTACGGAAATGTTCAAGGACTTACAATTGCTGATTTTGATATCAACAATTTAACAACTAATTTACCTGTTACAATTTTAACGTGTGTTGAAGTTGATCCAGGAAGATATAAACTAACATTCGCTGCGATTACTTCTGGCAATTTGTTAAATGTTGTTTTGGTTCTTGGAAGTGGTGGAGCTTATACGTTTAATGGAAACATCAATCAATTAGCACCATGATAAAGTATGGCAATTTATCAATGAGGGCTGTTAGCTTAGTTGATAAGCCGTTTGAAGAAGTAATAGCTGAAAATCCTAGTATTAACAAAATGATGTTAAAAGGGGCTTGGGACATTGCCAATCCAAAAGGTGTTAAAGCACCGAAAAAGGAAGCGGAATCGAAAGAGAAAGAAAAGTAAATATTAAGGGGTCGTAAAAAAACCCCTTTTTTTTAATTCTAAAAATGGCAATTGGAAACACAAAGATTGACGAACAATTACGCAGGTATCATTTATTGAGTGAAGCCGTTGCTTGGATTGATGCGTTTGATAGTGTGACAAAAAAACAGATAATCGATTGGATCCAGCAAGACCAATTAATTGACGAGGGAATAAATAAGTTTGGAGAAATTATTGGGTATTATTCTTATGCTACTGAACTGATTAGTAATGGTAAAAAAAAACAAGGCGACCACTATAATTTATTTGATACTGGTGCTTTTTTTCGTAGTTTTGTGGTAATAGTTGGAATAGATGCAATTAAAATTGATGCCAACGCACAAAAAGGAGAAGATAATTTATTTAAGAAATTTGGAAATAAAATAATAGGGCTAACAGATGAAAATTTTACAAAACTTAAAGAATTGGTTAAAAAATCGTACATTAGTTACGCCAGAAAAGTACTTCAAATCGATTGACGACATGATACTTTTTAATTGGTTAAAGTGTATTGACGGACAATTTCAATACGCTAGAATCGAGGTTAAAAACGATATTGTAACGGAAAATGACGTAATAAATTGGGAGTTGATTTATGATACTTACATCAAAAACCATGGTTTAAACCCATTTTACACACGTTATTTAAAAATTCAAGTGCAGATAGCAAATTGTAGGATTGATTATATTTTGAGTGGAAATAAACAAAATTTCACATTTATAGAATTATTTGAAGTTGAATTAAAAGAATTAGAAAGCAAAATGCTAGATGGAGTTTCAAGTCAAACTATTTTGAACGCACTTTCAAAAATGCAAGGTTTTAAAATTGATAGCAAAAGCATAACAGTAACAGAATATTTTTCATTAATAAAAGATTATGAGCGAAATAATTAAAAAGTCCGACATATCGGAAAAAGATATTTACGGTTATGTTATTGCAAGTGCGAAAAATGCCGAAATTCAAGTAAATGCACTTAATAATGAACTTAGAGAAAGTGCTAAGTTGAATGCTGATAACATCAAAAAAAATTCTAAATTATCGAATACCGCCGAAATAAAAGCAACTGAAAACGCTATTAAATTATCAAATATTCAACTTAAAGAAAAGCTAAAGTTAGAAAATGATTTAATAAAAATTCAAGCTCAAAAAATTAACGCTGAAAGACTTTATACAGAAGCTGAAACAAAATCTGCGAATGCAAAAGAAAAAAGCAACAGGGCAACAGAAAAAGCTATAATAAATGAAGAAAAACTAAAATCTGTTTATCAAAAAGTTCAAACTAAATTAAATGGACTCGCAAATGAATACAGGAATATTTCCATAAAAAAAGAACTTGGAGCTAAGTTAACAGAAAAAGAAGCGCAAAGATATGATTTTTTACAAGCTAAATTATTAGTTTACGATGGTGCATTAAAAAGAACCGATGCAACCATGGGTAAACATCAACGCCAAGTAGGTAACTACAACATGGCTTATAATGGACTTGGAAATTCTGTAAATCAATTAACTAGAGAAATGCCAGCATTTGCTAATTCAATTGGAACGGGATTCATGGCAATATCTAATAACTTACCTATTTTCTTTGATGAAATTTCAAAGATAAAACAAGCAAATGTTGATTTAGTAGCACAAGGTAAACCTACAGAGTCAATTTTCAAACAAATAGGAAAGTCTATTTTTTCAGTTGGTTCATTGTTAAGTGTTGGGGTAACTTTACTTACTGTTTACGGTGCTAAAATGGTTGAATTTTTCACAAGAGAAACAAAAGCTGAAAAAGCTGTAAAATTGCGTGCTGAAGCCATGAAAGAAGCAAATAAGCAAAGTAGGGAAGCACAAAAAAATATGTATCAAGAAACGTCCGCTTTTGTTGGAAACTTACTAGCTTTAAGAAATACAAATAAAGGGAGTAAAGAGCGGATTGACATGATTAACAAAATAAATGCTCAATATGGTACTACTTTAAAGAATATTTCAGATGAAACTAAATTTCAAGAACAACTAAATAAATCTATCCAAAATTATATTCTTTGGAAAAAAGCAGAATTTAAAGTTAAGAAAAATGAGGACTTAATCGCTCGAAATTTAAATAAACAAGATGAATTAAATGTAAAATTAAAAAACGAATTATTAAACGAATCTATAGCTTTGTCTAGGGTTAACATTTTCATGAAAAGTGGTGTTGATGATGTTAATAAAGCAAGAGTTGAAGAACAATTTGGGCTTACTCAATCACGTGAAAAAATTAAAGAATATAAAAACGAACTTTTTTTAGCGGGTTATCGATTAAATCAATACGGCTTTAATTTATTTGATGCGAACACGCAAATAGAGCAATATGGATTAAAAACTGATAAATCAACAAAATCAACAAAGGATTTTAAAACAGAATTATCAGATTTAAACTTAGATTTAAAAAATGAAAGGGATATTTTAAATGACATAAATAAAATACTTGAAGAAAATAACATAAAAAAACAAAGCGCATTAGTTAATGATGAATTTGTAAGGCAAGAAGTTCAAGTTACAACAACGGGCGATTTATTTACCGACGAATTAGAATTATTATTGAACGAACAATATGACTTAGAAAAAATAGCACGTTTAAAACAATTGGAATTTGCTAAAGAAACATTAGATATAGAATTAAATAATCAATTTGACGAAAAGAAAAAAGCACTTGAAAAAGAAAGAATTGAGTTGTTAAGTCAAGAAAATATTAGTCAATCTGCAAAAGATAAAATTAATGAGAATTACAAAGTTAAACTTAACGAATTAAATGATTTTCAAATTGAGCAAATTAGAATAACCGAAATACAAAAAAAACAATTGTTTCTTGAAACTGAAAAAGATTTAGAAGCAATAGACGAAAGAAGATTTGAAGAAATTGAGTCTATGAATAACGAATTAATTGATTTGCAAATAGAATTTTTTGATAAATCAAACGAAAAAACAAAAGAGCAAATAGAATTAGAAAAAAAGAAACAATTAGAACGTTTCCAAACAATGAAAGAATTTGTAGATTTGTCACTTGATTATTTCATTAAACAATCTGAAAAGAAAATAGCGCAAATTGATAAGGAAATTTCAGCAAGTGAAAAACAAAGTGAAATTTTAGAGCAACTCGCAATAAACGGAAATATTACGGCTCAACAATCTTTAGTGGTGCAACAACAAATTACGCAAAAAGCTAATAACGAAAAAATTAAGGAGCAAAAACGAATCGAGAATTTAAAGGCACTAGAACAAGCGTACGACATTTACAGCACTAATTTAGAAAAAACTGGAGATCCGAAACAAGCATTAGTACAAACTGTTACAGATATTCAATCGTTGAAATTACTATTAAGCATATTACCAAGCTATAAAGATGGAATTGAAGATACTGGCCCACAAGGAAAAGGAGTTGATGGAATTGGTGGATTTCATGCTATTTTGCACCCAAATGAGAGGGTAGTTAATGAAGAAAATAACCAAAAAATGAAAGGTATTTCAAATGATGAATTAGGAAATTTAGCACAATCCTATAAAATGGGTAAAGTAATAAATCTTAAAAAACAAGACCACGCAGGAAATACATACGATTTAGCACTTTTAAACGAGATGAAAGGGGTAAGAAATGCAATTAAAAACATTCCAACATCTGATGTGAGATTAGGCGAAATTTACCAAGGTTTCATGCAAATAATTGAAACTAGAAAAACAGGAAATAAGACCACTAGAGATACTTTTAACATTCGGAAATGATTAATATTCAAATAAACGGACAAACGGCAAACGTTAGGAATTTAAAGCAAATAGGCTTTAAGTCTAACTTTTCTAACGATGAATTTTCAGAATTAGAATTAAATGTTGATACTTTGGTTGTTGTAAACGAAACGGTTGCTTTAATTCACGCTTGGACTTCTCAATACGGTTATCATGTTGGTATTCCTTGCACAATTTCCGAGGGTACATTTAGTTTAGATTTTTATGTTGATTTAACTGATAATTTGCTAATCCAAAATAAGCAAATCCAATGTAAAATAAAACGAAGAAAAGGTAAAGATAATTTTTACCAATTATCAAAAAGATTGACGTTTGAAAATATAGCAAAACAAAATATAATTGAATTTAATTTAATCCAAATACCATTTTTTGTTATTCCAGAAAACATATTTGAACAGCAATTAGTACTAGGAATTTCTATATTTTCAATGGTGCAAACTTTTGAACAAGGTGTAAAAGATACTGCATTTTTAATTGCTGAATTTATAGCAGCAGTTCAAGTTGGTGCGCAAATTATTGCTGCAGGAATAAAAGCAGCAGCACAATTAGCTTACACTATTGCGCTTGGTATTGCTTTGTTAAAATTATCACAAAATTTCTTTAATCTAATTTTCCCTAAAGTAAGATATTTGAATGCTTGTAAGGTAAATGAATTGATTAGTAAAGGATGCCAACATTTAGGTTTTACATTGCAATCAAATTTATTAGCTTCTTTGGATAAGTTGACTATTTTGCCCGTTCCATTACGAAAAGATAAAAAAAGTATATTTCAGTTTTTACAAAATGATTTAGACCAATCTTTTACAAATGGTTATCCAACGGCACAAGATACAACACCAACACTTGACAGCTTAATAAATGCAATCGAACTAACATTTAACGCAAGAACTAAGGTAAACAATGGGGTTGTTCAAATCGAAAGGCGAGATTTCTATCAAAGTACAGCTACTTTAAACTTAACTCCTGCAATGAATTTGCAAGAAAGTAGGGGAAATGAATACTCGCTAAATACCGATGAAGCGTTTAGTAGGTATGTTGTGCAATACCAAGTAGATCAATCGGATGCGTTTACAAGTGATAATTTTGAGCCAAATGATGCAGAATATGGAGCGAAAAACACTAACGTAATTGCACCCGAATTAAACCTAATTAAAGGATATGAGCCTATTAACATACCTTTTTCAATGGGTACTCCGAAAACTAAATTCACAAGAACTGAAACTTTAGCACTAGAATTTTTTACTGTAATTGATACTTTGGTGGGTACGAATGGCGTTCAAACAATAAATGATAGATTAAACATCTTAACTATTTCACAACAATTCTACGGAAATACTAAAATGTTATGGGTTGAAAGTGACGGAAAACAAGCGAGTAATTATTTAAATTATATTTCAGCACCTCGCATTTATCAACTTTACCACCAAGACAAAAAGATTGAAAATAACGGATTTAAGATATTTAAAAACGTGCCTTTTATAATGAATTTAGAGGAGTTTGCGCAACTATTTAATACCAATTGGGTAAATGTTAGCGGTGTAAGATGTGAAGTTATAGACGTTGATTATATTTCAGAAGATTCAAAATCAATTATAGAATATAGAGAGCCTTATAACTATGCTAATGGAAAAATTATTACATTTGTGGTAAATGAATAGCTATGAATATTATTGAGCAATTTGAAGAACTAAAAAAGACTATCAATTTAGAAATGTCAAAACTAAGTCCAGAGCAACGGGCAAAATGTCAAGATGAAGCAGATAAATTGACCAAGCAATTAAGCGAAGGGCAACAAGAATTATTAAAAGAGATACAAAAATGGCAATCAAAATAAAACCAGGTTCAATAGTTGCAACTGATAATTTCGGGGGTTCAACAAATTTCTATAAAGCAAATGCTGGAGATAGCAATCAATTTATATTTAATTTATACGAAAGTGTTTATTTCTTAACAAATAATCAAAATCCAATAGTTCTACAAAGTCCAACGACAACAAAATTAAAATTTCCTTCTTACGAAAGTTTGAACGGCTTTGCTGTTGGTATGAAATTAGTAATTAATTCAACAGATAACTCAAGCGTAACGACAACAATTAACACTTTAATTGTAGATATTGACTATTTAACTAATATAGTTGAATTTGATGATATTAGCGGAGTTGCTTCAATTTGGAATCAGGTATGGGATGGGGTTCTATATACAATGGAAATTTACTGCGAAACAACTCAAAATGATGAACAAGATTTATATTTTAATTTAGGTTTTACAAAATCAAATTCACAGAACTATTTTGACAAAGTAGCAAGTACAATTGAAGGAAATTTTCCTAATATTGTTAACCCTTTGCGAAATTCAATTATAGATGGTACACAATTAAGATTCCAATCATTAAATATTGGTGTTGCAGGAGTTGGAGTAATTGGATATATGGATCAAGTAGGTTTTAAAAGTGGAGGTTTTACGTGTCGTGTTTATGTCGAAAGATTATCAGATTTTAATGTATGGACAAAAGAATATCAAATAACTGTTATTTTAATACAATTGGGCGCATTAGATCAGCAATTATTTAACTCAGCAGATTCAAGTTTTGGTAAATTGTATTTTGATGTTGAACGTTATTCTGCAGTGGGTGGAGTTGAATACCCTACTGTTGTGGCTTGGAATTTTGGAAATAGTAATACAGCTTGGTTTAATCAACCTTTTTTAAATCAAGCTACGGATTCTACATTTACAAGTTTGACGGATATGTTCCCATTACTTTACGATGATGAAAAAACGGGTACGATCGTTTTTGATAGCACAAGTTCAGTTATTGGAGTTGGTGGAATTTATCGACCAATTGATGAAAATTACTATAAAAATAATCAATTTTCACAGTCGGACAATTGTATGTTAATTGAAATGACTGGTGCATTAGCGGTTGGTATTTATGCAAGTCTACCTAATCCAACACTAGGGGCACAATGGGAAATCGAAATCAATTCACTTAGTTACGTTGGTACTACACATACCGTTAATTTCACAATAAGAAATACAAATAGCGCATTTGTTGATTTCATGGATTCTAGGAGCGTAAATGATAGAAATATAATAATTTGGTTTAAGGTGGGGAATATTAATCATATGATTGATTTTCTTAATATGGAAAAATCTGCAATTATACCAACTGAATTTATTGATACGATTGATGGGGATTATTGTATGTTTAAAACCGATAAGTTAACGCAAACTTATCCAGCACAATTATTGTCAGATGGTGCGATTTGTTCTATTGAGGATAATTTACAAATGGAAATAAGCGCATTAGTTCCAAAATTCTTAACTTATAAATCTTGCACTATTCAATTGATGGTTGCCGAAATTGCAGATTTAACAAATAGCTTTGATTTAGAAAACTTCTTTTTTGATTTAACGCCATTTCCTATGATAAATGGCACTTTACCTTTTTCATGTAATATTTTTCAAGGGAAAAGCGATAATATGCCATCAACTGCATTGCAATTTCAAAATGCTTATTTTGGTCGAAAAGGCGCACCGAGTGATACGGTTGGAGAGTTTGGAATATTTATAAAATTTCCATTTTTAATAAATTGGAGATATTGGCTACCACAGATAAACGCTTTTTTAACCTTTGATGAAGATAGAAATCAAAACTATCTTAATTACATGGATTTAGGTTATCAAATTTTTGTCAAAACGACAATTGATGCAACGACAGAAATATTTGAACATTACGCACCAATTAAGCACGTTTACGATTATGACGAAATACACACAGATACTAACCAAGAATGGAACGGCACAACATCAATTGAATACTTTATAAATTCAACAGGGGAGCAAAAAAGCGCATTAATTGATGGTCAAATTATGCGAGTTAAAGTAACAGTTGATAATATCAACACTACAATTAATGCCAAAATTTGGGGTCAAATGACAATTGAACCGTTTGAAAATTCTCCTCGATGGGTGTGTTCTACAAATTACGCACATGACAATAATACAAATAGTCCATTTTTACCATTAGCGGGTCAAAGTGGATTAAAGAAAACTTTTATTAGTGCTTTTCAGCAAACTTTTGAAATGCTAATTGATACAACAAAATTACCAAATGTTCTAAATAAAATTAGTTTTAAATACGTGAATTTCGTAACAGATATTGAACAAGTACGAAGTAAATGGAATGTAAAAAAAATAATTGAAACAACAATTGCACCTATTCAATCAAATTTAGATTGTTGTGATTATACTCAAAAAGTTTTTGCAGAAACGGTATTTACAGAGGAGCAAAAAAACGATATTACTTGTTTTTGGAAACTAAAAAATGATGTTACAGATTTAGTTGGGTTTCAGATTTGGCAAAATGGTGAGTTTTTAGCGGTTACGGGTGGTCAAGTTTTTCCAAGTCAATCAAACGCAGAATATGCTAGAATAATTTGGGCAGATATTTTAAATACATTCGGTGCAGGATGCTATCAATTAGTTATCGAAACACAAACAGCATTTAGCACAACTATTGAAACATGGGGTTTTTATGACCTAAAAGAATATTCAAGAGATTTAGTTGAAGGACTTGTAAATTTTAGATCCGTTTTTAATTCAAATCAAAGTATTGAGGGAATCGACTTTACAAATTCAAATATTGTTGATTCGATAAATGTTAATGGATATTTTGGCGAAAGAAACCCAGGAACTGAAGTTGATAATGTAATTTACAATTCACGAATAAACAATAAAGTAACACGTGAAAATATTAACAAATATACTTTTACGAGTGGTGCAATTTCAAGTGTTTTCTCTAAAAAATTATACGATTTACATTTTTTGAGTGAAAATAATATTTTTATTACAGATAATTGTTTCAGTAATCACGATGCTTTTATACTAAAAAATTGTATATTTTTAGAAAATTCAGAGCCAGAATATTTTGAAAATTCTAAATATATAAAAATAATTAGTAAATTTGGAGATAAAATAAGTAATTCACGGTCATTCTATTAAAAATGAGTTTTAAAGTATATACAAAAGGGTCTGTATTTCATGTTGTCAATAATGATAATAATGTTGATTATGAAGCACACGTAAACGACGTACTAATAACTAAGCAATTAACAACATCAACAGATTATTATTTTCAAGGGTTGCCAACCTTTAACGCTAATAATATGTTACCAATTGCCGACATTCAAGACGAAAGCGGTACACCTTATTCTAGTGCTTCATTTGAAACATTTTACCAAAATAATACGGGTATTCCAGTTAGTGGAGGCGGTGATGCAAGTGCTTCAAATCAATTATTACAATTAGAAAAATTAGACACTTCAAATGTTACCTTAGATACAATTTCTACAAAACAAGACGTTATTTCGGATAAAATATTAGACTCTAATACATGGCTTGAAAGTTTGGATAGTAACGATTATGCAACGAGTGCGAATCAAGTTGCGGAAACAGCAAAAATAACAGAATTATTAGCACTCGATTATTTACAAATAGCAAAAGGTTATGTGAGTGGAGTGTCACAGATTCAAAAATCTGGAAGAAATCCAAATGTTACAAGTGCATCAGTTCCTGAAGATATATGGAATGGGTCAGCTGTTTATGCTGGTTTTCCATTAGGTGCGCCCGAAGTGTTACGTTTCATTTCAAGTTCGGCAAGTGATACAGGAGTGGTAACTTATATGTATTTATCATCAAATACAAGTACATCTTGGCAAAGTGCTACTGTAACATTGAATGGTACAACACCGGTACTTGGAGTAAGCGCATGGAGAGTGCATTCAGCTAGTTATTCAAATGCTGGACTAACTTTTAATGTAGGTACAATCACTTGTCAGCATAATGTGACAACGGCTAATATTTTCTTTCAAATGCCTATTGGAACTAATCAGACTTATGTTAGCGCCTATACTGTTCCTTTTGGTTCAACAGCTTTTGTTAAGTCAGTTTTTGCTGGAGTTAACACAACTACATCAATGGCAGTTCAGCATGCATTATGGATTCGAGAAACAACTAAAAGCCCACGTTTAAGACGTAATGGAAGTTTCACAAATACTTTGAATTACTTAGATGACGATGTAATTTTAAAACTACCTGCATTGACCGACATAACATTAAGAATAACATCAACAACATCTAACACGGGTCAAGTAATTGTAGGTGGTTTTGATTTAATCCAATTTAATACCGTTTTATAATGGCAAATATCATAATTACAACGACCGCTAAGACTTTTAAAATAGAAAGTGGTGCGACATACTTAAATGCTATAGGAAGCCCTTTAGTACGAAAAAAAAGAAATGAAATTACAGGCGTTTATTTTTCAAAGGATAGCACTTATATTTGTATTGAAATTGAGGGAATAAAAGATTTTTTAGTAGCACCAACTATAATTATAAACGCTAACGGAATGCCTATTAATGTAATTGTTGATTCAATCGATGGGGTTGCGCTCGTTACCTTACAAGACATTTTTGATAATTTCAGCATAATAATGGAAGTATGAAAACAATTGATATTTATTTAATCAAAACGGGGGATGTAGGTCTTTGTATCGGAACTTCTGACCTTTCTCAAACTATTCAAAAAGCAACCGATAGTATTTATTCACATACGACTAACTTTATTTGAATTGACCGCAAAATTACATCAAATTTTAAATGCAGAAGATTTTTCACCTAAATTAATAGGCGAATTTTCTGTAAAAAACTATAATTTCATTTTAAAAACTTGTTAATCATGAAAATTAAAGATAGAATCAAAACAAAAAGCCCTAGATTATTCAAGAGAATAACTAATTTTTGTATCACTTTGGGCGCAATTGGGGGGGCGTTATTAATAGCACCTATTGCACTACCAGCCGGAGTAATTGCGTTAAGTGGTTATTTTGTTACCGCTGGAGTTATTGGCGCAAGTGTATCCAAGCTAACAGTTGAGAAATGAGCGAGCAAGAGGTTAAGAAAATAAGAATTGAACGGTTTGTTGCTGATGGGGTAAAAGGTAGCGTATTAGGAGTTATTGTTTGGGTTCTTTGGGGTGCTTATTCAAAGCAAAACGATTACACTATAAAAAGAGTTGAAAATTTAGAAATTCAAATTAGAGATTGTCAACAAAGCAAACAAAATCGAATCGAGCAAGGTATTGAATTTATCATTAAAAGGCTTAAATAATGGAAAATAAAGGACAGAAAGTAGTAAATATTGCATTTAAAGAAGTTGGAACAAAAGAAAGCCCGACAAATAGCAATAAAACAAAATATGGTAAATGGTTTGGATTTGATGGCGTTGCATGGTGTGCTATATTCGTTTCATGGTGCTATTCACAAGCTGGATTTCCTTTACCTAATATTGGTTATAAAAAAGGAATGGCAGGGTGTCAAACTGCAGTTAATCATTTTAAAGAATCAAAGGAAATTATTTTCATGGAAAATTTGAAAGTGGGAGATTTAATTTTTTTCGATTGGAATAAAGATGGTAGATTTGATCATGTAGCAATGTTCAACGGATGGAGAGATAAAGATATGGGAGAAGCGTACACAATCGAGGGTAACACTTCATTAACTAATCAATCAAACGGGGGCGAGGTAATGAACAGAAAAAGAAATTTACACGCAATAAAATGTATTTTTGTTCATCCAAAAGTATTAGATTGAAATAATTTAGTACATTTGCAGTTCATAATTTAATTTTAATTCTTAGGTACATTGAGCCACTTTTCGGAGTGGCTTTTTATTTAGAATCATTCTAAATTACTTGTAAAGTTTGGTACATTAAAATAATGTTTTGTACATTTGTAAAAGTATTATAGCGACCAAACTTAAATACAATTACAAAGAATTTCTTTGTAGCAAAGCCTACCAAGTTAATGATAGGCTTTTTTATTTGACTGCAAAACGGAAAACATCGCATTTTTACAACTAAACACTTGGTTTTATTGGTCAATCTTATTTTACTGCTATTTAGAATCATTATTGATAATGTGTTTTATTTGGTAGATTTATAATTTTTTTATAGTTTTGAAGTATATTATTTTGAGATAAAACAGTTTGGACCCGTTTTAGCCTATCATTAATTTGATAGGCTTTTTTATTTGACTGCAAAACGGAAAACATCGCATTTTTATAGCTAAACACTTGATTTTATTGGTGAATCTTATTTGACTGCTATTTAGAATCATTATTGATTAAGTAAAACTTTGCTATTTATATAGAAAAGTTTTGTACATTTACAGAAAATTAGAAATTATGAAAGAGAAAATTAAAGAAATACAGAATTATTTTGTTAGCAAGATTGAAAATGGAGATTTTGAAGTAAAAATATTCGTTGAACATGGAGCAAAAATAGAAATTGATGGTGAATATCAATTCTCTTTTTGTGGAATAGATGAAGAGTTGATTCAAATGGACGTGGTAAATTTCATAGAATTACCTAAAATATTAGATTGTAGAATTTTAATTAGTATAATCAAGGCAAATGACCGAGAATTAAAAATAATTGAGTTAGAAAAACTGCAAGAAGAAATAGAAAACTTATGAAATACATAAAACCAGCCGATTTAAACGCTATTAGATTAGCGTTTAAATCATTCTTGTCACTTAGAGGGTATTCGTTCCGTAGCTTTTGCCTAAATAACGGATTAGACTATTTTAAGCAATATAGATTGATATTTATAGGAAATATAATTGTTGACGAAATTAACAGATTAATTAAGCTAGTTGATAATGATTATCGACTTTCAGAATTTAGAGGTAAATTTCAAATAGTGAAAATATAACGTTTTGCAGCTACCAGAAGGGCGGGATTTTAACGACTAAAATTAATTAGAAATGACAAAAGATAATACAACCACAAATGCTTCTTACGAAGCACAAATCCCCGCCTTTTTGGTAGGTGCTGTTAGTGCCAGTTATTCTGAATATCAGAAGGCACTTGAAACAATTGATAATTATTTTAAGAATAGACAAGAACCTAATAAAATAGGTGCATTTACTGATGGGCTTAAAAATGAAATTTATTTTGCATTGCGATTAGGGATAAAACAGCTTGAGGAAGAATACGGCTTCTCGAATACTAAAATAAACGTTGGTGGATTTCCATTAGCATTTATTGAAATGTTGGCTGAATGTGCTGTTAATGCGTTGGAGGAAAAATATAAAGATAGTAACGGAAAAGTATCTACAATGGATGCCTATTTTAAGGAACGGAGACGGTTTCTATAATTGCCACTAACGTTTTGCAGCTAACCGAAGGGCGCATTTTTAAGCAGTTAGTTTGTGCGCCTTTTGGTTAGGTGCTGTTATAGGCTGGGCGGTTAATGAAGTAGAAACTTAAATTGAAACGATAAACAAATTTTTAATTAAAACAAAAAAAAGCGATGGAAATAGATGTAAAAAAACTGATGCCAGAAGTAACAGATAATCATTTTGAAACAATAGACTTGTTACTTAAAGCAAACCAAGAAATAATTGAAGCATTACACATTATGCAATCAACTATTGAAAATTGGGATGATGCAGAATGTATGCAAATAAATAAAGAACGAATGGCTAAATACTTTAACAAATTTTCAAAAGATGAAATACTTTCAGAGTGATTAGGCTTTTGTTTTAATTAAAAATTTGAAACGAAATGTTGATACGAAGGACAAATGTAGCCTTGCCACTAACGTTATCGGGCTTGGCGAAGTGGCTGAACCTGAAGCTAAATAGAATTACTAAACTTTAAAATTAAAAACGAATGATTGATAGAATTACTGAACAGCCATTTTGCCAAACCCGTGTTAGTGGCAGTACTTTTGTGAACGCTGATTGCTTTGATGTTTTTCATTTTATTGAGGATAAATCAATTGATGCGATTATTTGCGATTTACCTTATGGAACTACTAACTGCAAATGGGATTCTGTTTTGGATTTAAATAAACTTTGGGAGCAATACAAAAGAATACTAAAAGATAATGGAGTGGTAATTTTATTTGCACAAACACCATTTGATAAAGTGCTTGGTTGCTCAAATTTGGAATGGTTAAAATACGAATGGGTTTGGGAGAAAACACAAGCAACAGGATATTTTAATGCAAAGAAAATGCCTATGAAAGCACACGAAAATATTTTAGTATTTTATAATAAAACCCCAAAGTTTAATCCACAAAAAACAGAAGGACATAAGCCTGTAAATACCTATACCAAGAAAGCCGAAGTTTGTAATAAAACAGAAGTATATGGAAAAGTAAAGCAAGATGTAAGCGGTGGCGGAGAAACTGATAGATACCCAAGAAGTGTACAAGTTTTTGCTTCAGATAAACAAAAAACAAAACTTGATGGAACTATACACCCGACACAAAAACCAATTGCTTTACTTGAAATGCTTGTAAAATCATACACAAACGAGGGCGATATTGTATTAGATAATACGATGGGTTCAGGAACTACCAATTTGGCTTGTATCAAATTAAATCGCAAATCAATTGGTATTGAAAAGGAAAAACAGTATTACGATGTCGCTGTTCGTAGGGCTTCGGAGTATTACCATAACGGTTGCGAATATAAGCCGTTGAGCACGAAATTAAATAGAAAGTAAAAATGAATATTAACCAACAACAGATATTAAAAGCAATGAAACAATGGCTTATATTTGTTGTTATGAACTGTAAAAATTATGGAATGGATAGTAGTACCAAAGATTGGATTTAAACATAAAATTGGTAACATGATATGTGGATTATTAAAAGTGATTGATGGATTGATTATGGTAATTTCATTTGGGAATTTAGCCACCAATTTTTGTTTAAATTTTACAATAGTTAGAAAAAGGCACAACTTTATGTTAGACAATAAATAATTTTTATTGTTTATAACGGATGACGGTAAACTCTCGTTGCCGTGCTAAATACGAGAGATAAATTTTCAAAATACAACAAAATGAAAAACGAAGAACAAAACATTAAAAAACAAAAAGGCAATGGAGTTTTACCGTGTGTTAGCGGTAGTGCTTCCGATGAATTAAATAAGGAGCAAGAAATAGATTATTGGCAACACTTAAAAAATCAATGTGGTGGCAAACGACCAAATGGAATTGTTCGTGGTTATATGAGAACGTGGAATTATGAAGACCGTAAATAGCATTACCGCTAACGTTTTGTGGCTTTGCGTTCGTTGGGGATTTTCAGCACTAAAACCGACATATTGCCAAATTGCTGTTATGAGCAGGTTGTGTAATTTAAACAAAATTTTATTATGAAAACAGAAATTTACGAAATACCAAATTCAATTAACCAAATGTTCTATGAGTTCGCTCACGGAGAAAGGTCATATCGCATTATCAACGAAAACGATAATATGAGTATGGATAATAATCAAAGTATGCAACACTTTATAGAATGTGTTGGAATACCAACTGAAAATATAGAATATGATGAAGGAACTCAAATTGTAGTTTCCAACGAAGATTATAATTTCAAAATAGTTATTGATGCTAGTGGACTTGGAGATTTTTATTCTCACGGTTTTGATATGAGCCGTTACGAAGGCGGTCAGTAAACTTGCTCATAACGTTAAAAATAACCGCAGTTTGCCTATGCGGTTAGTTGATTCGGCAAATTGCGGTTATTGATTGTTAGGCGATGGTACTTGTATTTATTAATAAATTTAAAATAAAAAGTTATGACAAAAGTATGGTTTAGATGCGATAGAAAAAACGATAAAATGTTTGTTTTAAACTCATCAAAAGAAATGGATTATGTGCCTATGGTAGGCGACATTATAGAAACAAATAACGA
>Ga0315273_10001601_pt1 | contig 25910 bp, 21 predicted proteins | sample YL17G02_0_MG_FD_205753 | JGI IMG/M metagenome (GOLD analysis project Ga0315273, IMG submission 205753) | Sediment microbial communities from Yellowstone Lake, YNP, Wyoming, USA - YL17G02_0 | ecosystem: Environmental > Aquatic > Freshwater > Lake > Sediment | place: USA: Wyoming | collected... | reverse complement strand
TGGACCGCCTTCCCATCTCTCCCTGTCTCTCTTCATCCTGAGGGCGCGGCTTGTCCCGAGCGAAGCGAGGGAAGCGCCCGAAGGATCTACTCAGTCCGGCAGGTATCCTGGGTGAGCAGATCCTTCCCTGCGCTCAGGATGAAGGGCGCGGGGCAGGTGGGGCTCGCGGGTCCCACCTGTGGCGTCGCTCGACCTATGCAGAGCTTCCCTAGCCGTCGAGCCGGTCGCGGATGTAGCGCCGGATGTCGAGGGAGAGATTCTCCATCGGGGCATAGAAGCCGTGGGTGAAGACCCGGCTTGCCATGCCGCGCTGCACCGATTCACAGATGACCCAGTCCTGCCGGTTGGTGATGTCCCAGAACTCCACCGCGTCCATCGGGTCGAAGCCAGGCTCCGCCATTTCATCCGGGTGAAACAGAAAATCGCAGATGACGGTCGTCTGGCCGGGGCCCTGGGGCCACACGGTGAACGCCGCCGCGTGCTCGGCCGAGAGCGAGCACATGAAGTTGGGGTATATCAGCTCGCCCTTGTGGCGGATCAGCTCGTCTTCGTTGAGTCCGGCAAACGGCCTCCGGTGGGTCGTCCCGCTCATCGTGAAGGTCCAGGCGCCCTCCCGATGCGGCACGCCGCGGTCCCAGTCGAGATCCATGCCCCCCTTCTGCTTGAACGCCGGCACGACCTTACAGAGCTCGGGATGGACCGGGCCGCAGTGGTAGCACTCATTGTAGTTCTCCAGGATCACCTTCCAGTTGGCGGCCACCTGGTAGACGAGGCGCCGCGCGATGCGAAGCTCCGCGAGCGGGTAACGGTGCACCCGCTGCGGCGCCCCGCCGAGCTGCTCGGCCAGCGTCCGGACCGGCGTATCGCCCGAGCCGCCGAGATGCACGAAGACGAACCCACCCCATGTCTCCACCCCGATGCCGAAGAGCGAAAACTCTTCCTTGCAGAAGCCGTCGCCATCTTCGAGGAAGGGAGCGGTCCGGAGTTCACCGGTGAGGCCGTAGGTCCATGCGTGATAGGGACAGCGAATGCCGGAGGTGAAGCCGCCGCTTGGGCCGGCACGGAGGTCGGTTGCGCTGGGCTTCGGATCCACGCCGAGCACCAGCTGGGAGCCGCGATGTCGGCAGACGTTGTAGTGGGCGTGCAGGCGATTGTCCTTCGAGCGGACGACCAGGAGGCTTTCGCCCACCACGTCGAGGAGGAGATAGTCGCCGGGATTCGGGATCTCCTCCTCCCGGCCGACGCACATCCACTCGCAATAGAAGATCCGTTCTTTCTCCCGCGCGAAGCTGTCCGCGGAGAGGTAGGCGGACCGCTCAAGGGTAGGTTCCAGAGCCATGCGGCGAATCTACAGGCCGGCCGGCGCGGGCAACAGGCAGGTTGGTCGCTACGGACGCGGCGGGCGCCGTGCGATCTCGGGCTCGAAGGCGGCCAGTGCCTGGAGCGGCCGGATATGAGTGGCCCAATACCGGAGCTGTACCAACATCCGTCGGGCGGTGTGCACCAGGACGGCCAGCTCCGCGGTAAGCGGGGTGGCGCGTGAGGTCATGACCGGCCTGGTGTCATCCAGCGTGCGGTGTTCAGGACTGAAGGGAGCCGCCGACTTCTCCCCCATCCGGACCGTAGAAGATCACCCACACCGCGAGATCTTCGGTGAACTGCTCGAAGCGATGCTCCCTGCGGGCGGGCACGAAAAGCACGTCCCCCGGACCGAAGGCTACCCGTTCCTCGCCGCTGTGGAACCATCCGCTGCCCCGCATCACTACATACACCTCGTCCCGGATGTGTGGCGTCTGCGGATCGTGCTGCTTCGGGGCATAGAGCCCGACCTCGAGGGTGCCATGTTCGAGCAGGACCGCATAATGATCGCCGTAGGGGCCTGGCATCCGGGAGAGGGCCTGCGCCAGGGTGAGGTGGAAGGGGCTCATGGTGTCATCCCCGGGATCGGGTCCCCGGTGTGGGGCAGATAATGGATTCGCACTCCCGCTGCCTCCGCCTCGGAACGGCGCACCGCCAGGGTGGTATCGAGTCGGACCACCAGGTGGTTCTGGTCCTGCCACGAGGCCTTCGGAAATTCGATAGTTCCCTGGGTCCGATTCATCGCGAGCACCAGCGTGTTCCCGGGTCCATCTACCAATTCATCTGCGCGTGGGAGGATGGACAGGTTCACGGTAACGTCGTGTGGGCCACACGATCGCACGAAGACCATCGCCTTGAGGTCCTCCGCCGGAGAAGGGGCCACGGTGAGGGCCTGCGTCGTACAGGCCACGGGCTCCGCGCAGCCACTCGCTCCCAGCGCCAGGAGGGTGAACAGCGAACGCTGCACCAGCGGCCCTAGAACCGATCCAGGTCCCGGCCGATCACCGTCCGGCCGGAGAATCCCCCTTGCCGTACCCCCGCCAGCAGCTCGGCGTCGCTCCCCCCCATCCGGATGATATGCGTGAGCACCAGCAATGCGGGCCTCACTTCCGCGGCGAGGCGCCCCAGCTCGACGTCCGAGGTATGAAACGACCGCATGTATTCCGGCCACAGTTCTCCTCCCGGCCTTGGCTCCGGCTGGAGCCGACTCGATGGATACACTTCGTGAATGAGGATGTCCACGCCCCCCGCGGCGCGGACCAGCGCCTGGCTCGGCCGGGTGTCACCCGAGAGGAGGATCCGCTTTCCGGGCGCGTCTACCCGAAACGCGAACGCCTGCGTCCAGTTGCCGTGCGCCACCGGAATCGCCGTGATGCGCACGCCGGCCGAATCGTATACCACGCCACTGTCGACCTCCTCGACCGCCACCCGGAACCCCCCGGACACGCCGCGTTCGAGACCCTCGGTGCGCACCGCAATATCCTCGGTCCAGGCAGCAAGGAGATGGTCCGTCATCGCACGCGTGCCGCGTGGCCCGATGATGTGAAGCGGCGCCTGTCGTCCCATCACCCATGAGGTGAAGATGAGATCCGGCAGACCGAGGGTGTGATCGCTGTGCAGATGGGTCAGAAAGAGCGCCGTCACCGGGCCACCCCGTACCGGCAATCGCGCCGCCGCCATCTGACGCACGATGCCGGGACCCGCATCGAACAGAAAGATGCGAGCGCCCACGACGACAACCGTCGCCGGCCCCTGGGCGGCGGGGTCGGGATAGGGCGTGCCGGTGCCGAGCAGGATGACGACCGTTGAGTCTCGGGCCTGGGCCATGAGTGGTGCGGCGAGCAGGCAAAGGAGAAGGGCAAGCCTCATCTGTCATTCCCTCCCGGTCCGAACCTGCGGGGATCCCTCGCTGCGCTCGGGATGACACCTTTCCGCCGAGCCGCCGAGCCGCCGAGCCGCCGAGCCGCCGAGCCGCCGAGCCGCCGAGCCGCCGAGCCGCCGAGCCGCCGAGCCGCCGAGCCGTCAATCCAACAGCCCCAGCACCTCGAAGGCCGCGTTGCGGCCGTTGATCCCGATCACACTCCCGCCTGGGTGGGTGCACGCCCCGCAAAGGTAGACCTCCGGCATCGGGGTGCGATACTCGAGGCGGTGCTCCCACATGTAGTCGGGCAGACATTCTCCCTGGAAGATCTGGCCGCCGGTGAGGCCCAGCCGCTCCTCGACGTCCGGTGGACCCAGGACTTCGCGCGCCAGGACAGCGTCGGGGATGTTGCTGGTGAAGCGACCGATGGACCGGAGCACGAGATCACCCGTGGCGTCGCGGTGGTCGTCCCACGTTCCCTGCGCGAAGGTGTGAGGGACGTATTGCGAGAATACGCTCATCAGGTGCGCGCCGGCAGGAGCCACACTCGGGTCATAGGCAGTCTGCAGGTAGATCTCGGTCCACACCCGCTGAGGCAGCCGGCCAGCCATCGCCTCGGCGTGACCTGCCTTCCATTCGGCCTTGGTGAGCGGCGTGTTGATGGTCGCCAGGTGGTGGGGCATCCGGGTGCCCGGACGCGCAGTGAAGTTGGGAAGTTCTCGGAGCGCAGCATTGAGCTTCACCGTCGCGCTCTTCATCGGAACGGCGTCCACCCGCCGCATCCAGCCTGGATCCGCCGCGGTGCCCAGTAGCCGGGCGGTGACGACGGGGTCGGCGTTGGAGACGACGGTTGGAGCGCTGATGCGCTCGCCGCTCTCGAGCTCCACCCCCTCCGCGGGGAGGATGCGTGCGACCGGCGTGCCGGCCGCCACAATTGCGCCGGCCTCGACCGCGGCGTCATGAATCAGGAAGGAGACCATCCCCATCCCACCAGTGACGTATCCCCAGCCGCCGGGCTTGCCCCCGTCCAGCCGGCCGCTGTAATGATGGTAGTAGATGGAAGCAGTGCCACGATCAAAGGGGCTTGCCGCGCTGCCGACCACGCCCTGGCCCATATAGGCCATCTGCATCCGGTCATCCACCAGGAACTTCTCCATGAGCTCCGCCATCGACCACTCGAACAGTAGGCCGATGGCATCCCGGTCATGGCCCAGCCGGGACTCGATCTCCACGCGCGGCGGGGCGCGATGGAGCCAGGTGTCCCGGTCGTCCAGGGGGCGCAGGGCGTCGCAGATCCTGCGCATCAATCGGTGCATGTCCTGGCGGCCCTTGAGGTCGCGCGGACTGAAGCGTCGGAGCTCCTCCTCCGCCCTGGCCTCATCGTCCCAGAGCTGGATGCTTGAGCCATCCTCGAAGGGAACGAAGTAGCCACCCATCGCCGGCGTCCATTGGTAGCCGCGAGCGGGCAGGGAGAGCTCTTCGATGACCCGTGGGTGCAGCAGTCCCACCACGTAGGCACAGGGAGAGACCCGGTACCCCGGCCAGGTCTCCTCCAACGTGCAGGCGCCACCAATCCGCTCCCGCGCCTCGAGCACCAGCACTCGCTTCCCCGCGCGAGCGAGGTAGAAGGCACAGGTGAGCCCGTTATGGCCGCCACCCACGATGATGACATCCCATGGTCGGCGGGCCAACTCGGCCACCGGGGCGGGGAGGCCCACCTTGCCCAGCAGAGGAACCGCGGATCGCGTCGTCATGAATCTGTCCAAGAATTGGGCCGGTCGGCTTCGGGAAGTCTTTCCCGATTGACAGCGCCGGTCCGCGCTATAATGTGGTGTTTGCACTCCGCTGGAAGGGAGGCCGTCGGGTCGCCTCGGCCTTGCCGATCGCGCCTCGCTATGGATATCCCCGGCAAGTCTTCGCCGACAATCTGATGCACCCGCCGAGCGTCTGGGTGCCTGCACCCACGCTCACTCAGTGCGGCACGTCCGCCGCCAGCCTGTAAGGCACTGGTAGGGCCTCCCCTCGTGGGAGGCCCTACTGATTTCTGGGGTATGCCCCGAACCACTCGAGGTACTGGCCGGAGCGGTGCTGCTCGTAGTTCGGTGCCCGGATACCGGACCATCTCTCGGGGAAGATGACCACCGGGGTCGGAATACCCAGGCCGCGGAGCGCCTGGTACACCCGCTCGTAATCGAGAAGCTAGAGCCAGACGGGACGACCGACAGGTGCAATCGCACTCCTGAGAGGGCGCCCGATGATGCCCGCTCCCGGCTGGTGCCGCAAGTGCGGAGCGCCGCCCGGCGGTCTCAGCGCTGAAACTGCTGCGTCCGGTGAGTTCCTGGTCCCCCGCTGAGCCGCGCAGTGAGGCCACCAGGCCGACGTCACGGCGCGACTCCGTCCCCAACGGTGGCCGTCGCGAATGCGATGGATTTGGTTGCCGGCCGAATGAACGGGACCTAGTATAGGGATGCATATCACGCCGATCTCTGGCTCCGCTCGCCGCGATGTCACCCGGAAACCACCAGCGAGAACATGCTGCGCATCAATGTCTTAGGCGGGCTCTACGTCTCCGGGGATGGTCGTGCCCTGACCGGGGCCGGGGCGCAGCCGCGGCGCCCGGCACTGCTGGCGTTGCTGGTGGTGGCGGGAGACCGGGGGATGACTCGCGATAGTCTGTTGACCTACCTCTGGCCAGACGCGGACGAGGAACGAGGCCCCCGGGCGCTGACCCAGGCGTTGTCGGCGCTCCGTCGAGATCTGGGCTCCGACGAGGCCCTGCTCGGGCTCGATGACCTCCGACTCAACTCGGATCTGGTGACCACCGATTTCGGCGAGTTCCACGAAGCGCTCGCGGCCGGAGATCTGGAACGGGCCGTGGAGTGCTATCGTGGCCCCTTCCTCGAAGGGTTCGACCTGCCGGGCGCCGACAGTTTCGAGCGATGGGTGGAGGCCCAGCGGCGGACACTCGCCGACGAGCATCGGGACCTGCTCGACCGGCTGGCGGATCGCTGCCGGGCGCGGGGCGACCTGCAGGGCGAGTCAGGCTGGCTCCGGCGGCTCGCGGCGATTGAGCCGCTCAATGGGCCGATCACCATGCGGCTGATGACCGCGCTGGCCGAAGCGGGGAACTTGGCGGGAGCGCTCCAGCATGCCCGCGTCTACGAGGCCCTCGTCGAACAGCAACTCGACCTGCCGGCCGACCCCAGGGTACTGGAGTTGACGGAGCGCCTGCGGCAGGGGGGCCTCCGCCCGCCTAACAGGACCGAGTCCGCTCAGGGAGAGATCCTGGCTGGACCGTCCGAGGGCGTTGCGGAGGAGACGCCGCCCTCGCTGCCGGCACCTGCCGCCATGCCAACTCCCCTGGTTGTCTCGCCGGCGGCCGTGCGACAGGTGCCGCCCCCGCCGCGAGCGATCGACCTTGGGCCTGCCAGCGAGTCGGCGCCGGTACCGCGGACCGGGCGCACCTCCCTCAGAACTCCCCTACCGGTTCGGGAGCTCTCGCTAGCCCGCCGTTTGATGGCGCCGGCGGCCGTGCTCGCGGCGCTGGCCCTGGTCGCTTACCTGGTGACGCGCCCGCAGCCGGCCCGGCAGTCCGCGGGCGCTCTCGACATGAGCCAGCGCGTGGTGGCCGTAGGACGCATTGCCTATGACGCCAAGGCTGGGGTGGTTGGGACGGGGCTACCCCTCGCCGATATGCTTGCCACCAACCTGGCACGGGCGAACGGCCTGCGCGTGATCAGCCACGTCCGGATGCTGGAGCTTTTGGGGCGAGCCGATGTCCAAACAGACAGCACAGCGGCGAGCTCGGCGGCCGCGCGGCAAGCGGGGGCGACCGAGTTGGTCGACGGATCGCTGTACGACGTCGCTCCGGGGGTCCTCCGGCTCGAGCTCCGCCGAGTCGATCTCGCGACTGGGGCGGTGATCGACGCATACGCGGTGCAGGGGAGCGATCTCTTCGCCCTCGCCGACAGCGGTACCAGTCGATTGGCGGACGACCTCGGTGGCGGCCAGCCAGCGGGCTCTCTTGCCGACGTCTCCACTGGTTCGGTTGTGGCCTACCGGTCCTATGAGGAAGGACTCCACGCCTTCTATCGTGGAGAACGGCCCCAGGCGGAGCGGCTCTTCGAACGGGCACTGGCCGAGGATTCCGGGTTCGCGATGGCCGCGTTCTACTACGCCCTGAGCGCCACCGACGGGTCCCGGCCGGATTTCTTCAGTCGTTTGAGGCGCGCCATCGCGCTGGCGGACGGTGCCAGCGACCGGGAACGCCTGCTTATCCGTGCGACTTGGGCCTTCACGCACTCCTCACCCGACCTTCGCGCCATCGCCGACACCATCACGGCGCGCTTCCCGGCCGAGCTTGAGGGCCATCTCATGGCCGGTCAGGCCGCAATTCTCGCCGGCGAGTACGAGCGGGCGCATGCTCCTCTCCTGCGGGTGATTCTGCAGGACTCTCTCGGCCTCACGGGCCGCCCGCCCCGCTGTCTGGCGTGCGATGCCTTCTCGGCGCTGGTGGCGTCCTACGTCGAGGAGGATTCTCTCGATCGGGCCATCCGCACCGCTCGCGATTGGATCCGGATGCAGCCGGGCGCCGGACATCCCTGGCGCGTGCTGGCGGGGATCCTGGGACAGTCCGGGCGGTTCGACGAGGGTCTTGCCGCCCTGAAGCTGGCGGACTCGCTCAGCCCGGGTGCGGTGGATGGGTGGCGCACGCTGGCGGCGCTCTATCTCTGGACCGCTCGCCCAAACGACGCTGCGGAGCTGGCCCGGGTCCGGACCAGGGCGGGGCATTCCTCGGAACGCGCTGAAGGGATCCGGGTGCTGGCGATCGCATACCGCCACCAGGGACGGCTGCGGGAAGCGCTGGAGGCGGCGCGGGAATACCGCCGAGTGATCGGAGAGGGGACCTCGCCCGGCGCGGCCCCCTCGAGTGCTCTGCTCGAGGGTCAGGTCCTGTTGGAGCAGGGCCGGTTCCAGGCCGCGGTGGCGCTGTTCGACTCCATCGGGCGGAACAACGTCGGGAGCGAGGCCCCGGCCGCGGTGTCCCGTCTTCGGGTCTGGACCTGGGCTCACATGGCGACGGCACTCGCGGCGGTGAACGACACCATCCGGCTCGCCTCGGTGGCCGACAGTGCCGCCCAGTTGGGGCAGCTGAGCGCCTTTGGCCAGGACCGGCGCCTGCACTTCTATATCCGCGGTCTGCTGGCGCGCGCTCGCGGGCGCCATGAGGAGGCGGTGACCGCGTTCCGTTCCTCGATCGTCTCGCCCAACATGGGGTATACCCGGGCTAACTATGCACTTGCGGGGGAACTGCTTGTGCTCAACCAGCCGGGTGAGGCGGTGCGGACGCTGCAGAGTGTGTTGCGGGGCGGGTTCGAGGGGTCAGGCATCTACGTGACTCGCACCGACGTGGCGGAGCGCCTCGCCCAGGCCTTCGAGGCGGCTGGTCAGCACGATAGCGCGGCCGTCTACTACGCGCGGGTGGCCCGGGATTGGGAGAACGCGGACACACCATTCACCCCGCGGCTATACCAAGCCCGTGGCAAGGTGGTGCGGATGCTGGAAAAGCGCTGAAAGAGGAGAGGGGCGAGCGGGGATCGGATCAGGGCAGGGATTCCGCCCAGTTAGCGCCCACCCCGGCGGCCGTCGCGGGGCGGCTGTTCCTCACCGAAGAGGCGCTTACGACTGCCGCCACGCACTTCCTTGCGGGGCGCCAAGTCCTCGAGACTGACGACCTCTTCGCCGGCCTTGGTCCTCTTGGCAGGCGCTCTCTTCTGGCGTTCGGCGGGTCGCTCAGACGGGTCGCGGGTCACGGGATTCTCGTCGATACCTTGGGACAGCGGGATTCCGGTCTAGAAAGAGAAGGGGCCGCGGCGCGGAAGCCGGTTAGGCTGTCCGCGCCGCTCTTTGTCAGTTACTTCGGCTTGATGGTGGTCACGCCGCCCTTGACCGCGGACGCCTTCTTCTGGCTAACGGCCTTCTTCGGCAGATCGGCGATCCGGGTGTTCTTCTTCTTGCCAGCCATGGGAGCCTCCCTAGGAGTGAAATAAACAGCGGCCACTGTGTGAGAGAATACGGGTTGCATCCGGTGCCGCTGGTCTTTCGCGGCGCATGTCATCTTGGTACCGGTGCTTCCGCACACTCTTAAGGCAGGTATCGGGCCACGCCCGCTGCTGGCAGTGAACCCGTTGCACCACAATGGATTGCGTCTCATGGCCCAGGCCGCGGGCCACTTGCGATGGTTCAAGAATGGGACTACGGCGGTTCCGTTCCAGTGCCATGGTCCCGGAATCGAACCATGGCGAACGGCCACCCCGGAGGTCGGCTCAGTGCGCCGGGCCGCTCAGCTTTCGATCGAGGGTTGATCGGGAGAGCCCCAGCGCTCGGGCCGCCCGGCGCTTATTGCCCCGGAACTGCTGCAGTACGGAACGGATGTGGCGGGACTCGGCGGCGCGGAGGGAGAGATCGCCGTTGCGAACGGGGCTGTCCGATGCCGCGGCCGGGCCAGCTGCGCTGATGGTGCCCTCTGGCGTGGCCTCGAGCAGGATCGCCTCCTCCTCAATGATCGAACCTTCGGTGATGGCCACCGCGCTATGGACCACGCGCTTCAATTCCCGCAGGTTGCCGGGCCAGGTGTGGTCCATGAGGCGATCGGCCGCCGCCCGGCTCAGCCCCTCGATCTCCCGGCCCATGGCGGCGCTTGCGGCGCCGATCTCCTTGGCCATCAGGGAACGCAAATCGTTGGGCCGCTCCCGGAGGGGGGGGACCCGGAGGGTGATCCCGCTGACCCGGTAGAACAAGTCCTTGCGGAAATGGTCGGTTTCCAGAAAGCGGGCGATCGGCAGGTGCGTTGCCGAAATCAAACGGACGTCGGCCTCCAGCAGCTGCTCGCTCCCGAGCCGCTCGAACTCCCCGTACTCCACCGCCCGCAGGATCTTCGCCTGGGCCGCGGCGCTCATATCGGCGATCTCGTCAATGAACAGCGTGCCGCCGTCGGCCTGCTCGAACTTTCCCTTCAGGCGGCGGTCCGCACCGGTGAAGGCCCCCTTCTCGTGTCCGAAGAGCTGGCTGTCGAGCAGTGTATCCGACAGGGCGGCCGCGTTGAACTCGACGAAGGCCGCGTGGGCCCGCCGCGACGAGTTGTGCAGGATCCGGGCGAGGAGCGACTTGCCGGTGCCGGTCTCCCCCAGGATGAGCACCGGCAGGTCGGTGCGCGCCGCGATCGCCGCCAGATGGAGGCAGGTCCGCATCGCCTCGTCATCGGTGTGGAAGTCCGCGAGAGTGGCATGAGCCTCGGGCCGGCGATCCGTCATGGAGGCGGCGGCTCCGCCAGGTTCTCCTTCAGGGCGCGGATCGGCTCGAAGGCATAGCTCACCAGCGAGCGCCGGCCAACCACGACGTCCGCCCGCCCGCCCATGCCCGCCAGCAGCGGCCGAGGGTGCCCGAGCACCCGGATGGAGTCGCGCCCCAGGTCTACCAGGGCGCGAAAGGCGCTGGTGTCGCTCCCCTGCATCCCGGCGGAGCCGAGCCAGCGCACGGTGCCGAACTGGACCCCATACCGCTGGTAGGGAAAGGCGTCGAATCGAAGCTTCACCGACTGGCCCGGCTTCACTAGCGGCACGCCTGCCTGGGGCAGGGAGAACTCTGCTTCCAGGCGGTGGCCGGCGCCGGCGCAGGCCACCTCACTCAGGACCTCGCCTTCCCGGACGATCGCTCCCGGTGCACCGACATGGAGGCGGAGGACCGATCCGTCGCAGGGTGCCACCACCGCGAGGCCCTCATCGGTGAGATTCACCAGGTCCCGCTGGAGCGCGGAGATCCGGATCTCGGCGGTCTCGATGTTCTCCTGCAGCCCGCGCCGGATCTCGCGGTACTCCAGGTCCCGCGCCTCCATGTCACGGGCCAGGCGGACGATCGCTGCGCGAGCATCCTCGCGATCGTTGGTCGCGATCTGGACGTCCTCCGCGAGTGTGCTCGCCTCGATGTCGAGCCGGGTCGCATCGAGCCGGGCGACCGACCCGTCTCGCATCGCCACGAGCGCGCTGTCGGCCAGCTGGCGGGTCTGCTCCGCCCGGTGCTGCTTGGAGTCGACGAGGTGCTCCAGGAACCGCAGGCGCGCCCGCAGCCGCTGGTCCTCGGCTTCGTCGGAGCGCCTGCGAGTGTCATACTGGCTCGCGGCGATGCGCAGGCGTTCCTGGTCGGTGCGCCGCTGCGCTTCGAGCGTCCGGAGCTCGCTCGAGCGGTCGCTGAGCGGCGCCGAATTGATCATCATCAGGATCGCGCCGGTGGTCACGGGGTCCCCTTCCCGCACCCGCACCTCGCTCACCACCCCTTCCTTCAACGCCCGCACCGGGTCCGCCCCTTGCTGTGGCACCAGGGTGAATCGTCCCGACACCGTCTCCGGGACGTGCACCGCCACCGCCGTGATGATGGCCACCACGAACAGAGCGAGGATCACGTAGGCCAGTCCCCGGGCCGCCCAATGGGGCGGCTCGGATTCGAGGAAAGCGGTCTCGTCACTCCAAGGCATAGAATGGCTCCATGGGCGCGGCTACAGCCCGAGCTGCTGGCTGACCAGGAAGAAGTAGAGCCCCTGCCGCTCCATCAGGTCGTCGTGGGTGCCCTGCTCGACCAGCCGGCCCTGCTCCAGGACCAGAATCAGGTCGGCGTCCCGGACGGTACTCAGGCGGTGCGCGATCGTAAACGAGGTCCGTCCCTCGAGCAGCTGGTCCATGTTCTCCTTGACCGCCCGCTCGGACTCGGTGTCCAGCGCGCTGGTCGCCTCGTCGAAGATCAGCACCGGCGGCCGGGGATGCACGGCGCGCGCGATGGCGATCCGCTGACGTTGGCCGCCGGAGAGGGCGATACCGGACTCGCCGATCCGGGTGTCGTACCCGAACGGAAGTCGCTCGATGAACTCGCGGGCGTTGGCTACCTGGGCGGCCCACATCACCTGATCGAGGTCCGGCTCCTCCTCGCCGAAGGCGATGTTCCGGGCAATGCTGTCATCGAACAGATGGTTCTCCTGGAGCACGAACCCGATCTTGCGGCGGAGGTCCCGGTAGTTGAGGGTGCGAAGATCGATGCCATCATAGAGGATCGTTCCGGCCGTCGGCTCGAGCAGGCCGGCCAGCAACTTGATCATGGTCGTCTTGCCGGAGCCGCTGCGACCGACGATCGCCACCTTCGTGTTCGGCGGGATCTCGAAGCTCAGATCCTCGAGGATCGGAACGGCCTCCGGGCCGCCATAACGGAAACCGACGTGGCGCAAGGTGATCCGCCCCTCCAGTGACTTGACCGGTATCAGCTTGCTGTGGTCGGCGCCCTGTTCCGGCTCCTGCTGGAAGATGTCGTCCAGGCGGTTCAGGTAGACCCGCGCCAGCTGCAAGTTATCCCACATCGACAGCAGGGAGAGGATCGGCTGATTGGCCAGGGCGACGAGGGCATTGAACGCGACCAGGGAGCCGATCGACATCGCCCCGTTCATGACCTGGTGGGCTCCTACCAGGAGGAAGAGGATGACCGAGAGCAGCGTGACCGTGTGGACCACGCCGTGGTAGCCCATGAGAGTGAAGTCGGCCCGGAAGCGCTTGCGGGCGACCCGGTGGAACTGCCGGAGCATCAGATCCCGGAAGGCGTGCTCCGCACCCAGCGACTTGACGGTCTCGATTCCCTTGATGGCATCGATCTGGAAGGACTGATACCGTCCCTGCGATTCCTCCAGCTCCGCATACAGCGGCAGGAGCCGGGTCGAGGCGAACCGCATCAACAGGATGAGCAGGGGAACCGTCGAGAGAAACACCAGCGTGAGCGTCGGGCTGTACAGCACCATGAGGGCGACCGCGGCGAGGAGCTGCGCCGCCGAAGTAAGTGCGGCCACCCCGTGCTCGACCATGATCTCACGGATCTGCCAGATGCCGGCCAGCCGCCGCTGGATGTCACCCGTGCGCCGGGAGGTGAAATAGTTCATCGGCAGGCTGAGCAGCCGCCGGGTGAGGAAGTCGAGTGAGGCCGCATCAATCCGGACCGCGGTCCAGCTGAGCAGGTAGCGCTGCACCAGCCCCGCCACCAGCGTGAAGCCCACCACGCCAACCATGCCAGCGATCAGGACCCGGAGCAGACTCAGGTCCCGCTCCACCAGCACCCGGTCCACGATCACCTGGGTGAAGACCGGGATCACCATCTGCAGCGCACTGATGATCACCGCCAGCCCGGCGGCCTGCGCCATGGATCGGAGGTGGGGTCGGAAGAACGGGAGAAACCAGGCGATGCCGAGCTGGGTTTCTTCGTTCCGCTGGAAGTCCTCCGTATAGTCGAACAGCGCCGCGTAGCCGGTCCACTTCTCTAGGAAAATCTTCCGCGGGATGCGTCGTTTTCCCACGCCAGGGTCGGAGACCCGGACGTGACTCGGGTCCACGCCATACAGGACCACCCAGTGGTTCCCGTCCCAGTGCACGACGGAGGGGAGCGGGATCTCATCGAGATTATCGGCGGACGCCTTCACCGCCCGCGCGGCCAGGCCCAGCTCGTTGGCGCCCTCGCAGATGGCCCGCAGGCTCGCGCCATCGAGGCCGGTATGCACCAGCTGGCGGATTCGCGCGAGACTGATCGCCTTGCCGAAGTGGCGGCAGACGATCGCCAGGCTCGTGGCCCCGCAGTCCATCTCGTCGATCTGCCACAGATGCGGGAACCGCCGGATGCGGCGCCCCTTTTTGACGAAGCGGCCTTCCTCGTCGGCGAAGGGCGCGTAGGCCGCCGCCGCTTCCGGCTCCGCGCCCGCGGCCTCCGACTCCGGGATGGCCCAGGTCTGGGTCAGATCCTTGTCCACCTGCTCGTCGCCGACCACTTCTTCCTTTGCCCGCGCCTCGGCCGGCAGCAGCTCCTGGAACAGATCGATGGGAATCTGGGCGGTGTGCTTGAAATCGTATTGCGCCATCCGGTCGGCGATTTCCGTCTGGAACTCCGGATGGCGCGCCAGCAGCTCGGCGTAGGTCTCCCGGGTGAGCCGGAGCAGGCGGGTGGGGGTGACCGCCTCCACGGTCGATTCCCGTGGCTCATCGCGGAACACGGACTGCTCGCCGAAGAACTCTCCCTTTCGCAGGAACGCCACGTTGCGACGCCGGCTTTCGACCCCGACGTGAACCCGGCAGCGTCCCTCCTCAATGATGTAGAGCGGGCCGGGGGGATCGCCCTCGCGGAAGATGGTTTCCCCGGCCTTCACCTCGACCGATTCGAGCGCCCGCAGCAGGGCCGCAAGGGCCTCGGCGGGGAGGCGGCTCAGGGCCGAGAACTGGCGGAGGAAATGCTGCAGGTGACGATGACGAGCCTGCAGCTGGAAGTACTCCCGCACCTCGGGCCGCTGGGCCAGCAGTGTCTCGAAAACCGATCGGTCGAGCCGCAGTACCTCGACGTCCGAGCTGGCCCGTACCGTGGCGGGATGGGTCCCGCCCTCCAGCAGGCCGGTCTCACCGAATGTCTCCCCAGCCCGAAGGGCGCCGAGCGAGATCTCGTCCCCGTTCTCCCCGAGCTTGACCATCCGGGTGCGGCCGGAGACCAGCACGTAGAACGCCTCCACCGGATCACCCTCGGCGACGATCGTCTGCCCGAAGGTGTAGCTCGCCGGCACAAACTGGGATACGACCTGCTCTCGGAGGTCGGGAGGGAGGAAGTTCAGGACGGGCAGGCCGCTCAGGACGGTATCAGCAGTTCCCATTGTGCTCGAGGCTCCTTACCAGCCGATGAGCCATTGCACCCGTCGCCGCGACTCGATCTCGAGCGCCCGGGCGAGCAGCCGCCCGGCCGCTCGCTCTCGCAGGGCGGGATCAGACTCGGCGGGCATCCTCTTCGACAGGACGTGGAACACCGTGGCGCCTTCCTCACCCACGGCGGGTCCAATCACATCCCCCGGGATCGCGGACAGAAAAAGCGGCCGGAGGCTTGCCTCGATGTCGTCGACATATACCTGGGCAGCCACGACCTCGAGATGGGCGCTCGCCGCCACCTCCGTGATGCTGAGGCCGTCCTCCCGGATGCACAGGGCCGCCTCCCGGGCTTGCGGAAGGTCAGGAAAGGCCACCGACTCGCAGTCGAGCCGAACCCAGTCCATCTGGTGCTTCCGGACCTCGCGAACCAGTGCGTCGTCAGTGATGTGTGTCAGCCGGAACTGCTCCACCCCGTGGATGATCTGCTCGATCAACGCCAGTCGCTCGCCGACATGAGCCGGGTCAAGCCCAGCGAGCAGGGGTTCGGGGAGAGTCGCCGCGGGGGCCGCGCGCGCCTGTGGCCCGACCTCCGCTGCAGCGGCCGCATGCTCGGCAAAGGCTTCGGCAAGCTGCCGGCCGAGCCCGGTGCACAGCAGGTCCACCCGGGCGGCGCGCTCGATGTCCTGGCGTGAGGCTCGGAAGGACTCGGAGAGGTCCGGGAGCAGCTCCGCGAAGTGCGTCCGCAGCACCCCCCGGCGCACGCTTCCGAGCCATTCGACTGGAGTGAGGCCCCGCTCCCCAAGCCAGGCCTCCGTTTCCGCTGCGGTGATCAGCTCGCGGTCGTAGCGGAATTCTGCCGCCGCGGCATCCACCGCTTCCTCAAGGCTCTCGTCCTCCAGGGAGCGGGTATGGCGAACGCAGGCCAATCCTTCCTCGATCCCGCGGACCACCGGCTCCCAGCGCCCGGTGAGGTGCGCGAAGAGAATTACGTCGCGCCAGGAGAAGGTCTCGGGCTCGACCCGAAACAGTGGTTTCGCGAAGAACTGAAGCATCCTCACCCGGACTGGAGACGAGTGCCGCGGCAGCCAGGAGTTGCGCCGCGAGGTTGACCAGGGATACCCCATTGGCCCGCTGTGGTTAACATGCCGCGAATCCGATCCCTCGCAAGGCCACCCTGCGAGACCTGCCTCGGCCCGCCTCACCGCTGTAGCTTGTCCCGGTCCCCCGACCCCCCGTCCCGCGACCTGCCCCACCGACCATGGCATCCACGACCGTCGTTGAAGCCTGCGTGCAGACTCTCGCTTCCGCCGTCGCGGCCGAAGCTGCGGGCGCCGACCGGATTGAACTCTGCGTGAATCTCGCCGAAGGGGGTGTGACACCCAGCGCCGGGAGCGTGCGTGCGGCCCGCTCCAGGGTGCAGATCCCGATTCACGTCCTCATCCGTCCGCGCGCGGGAGATTTCGTATACGACGAGGGTGAGTTCGAAGTAATGCTCCTCGACATTCGCGAGGCCCGACGGTCGGGTGCCGACGGCGTGGTGCTGGGCGCGCTGACCCGCGACGCCATGGTGGATCGGGAGATCACTGCCCGGCTCGCTGCCGCGGCCCGGCCGCTGGCGGTGACATTCCATCGGGCCGTGGATCAGACGCCGGACCTCGGTGCGGCAGTGGCCACGCTGGTCGAGCTGGGCATCGAGCGGGTACTGACCTCGGGCGGGGCTGAGACCGCGGAACAGGGCATCCCGGCACTCGCCAGCCTGGTGGACAGATTCGGAGCGAGCATCACCATCCTTGCCGGCGGTGGAGTGCGGGCCGGTAACGCGGCCCGGATCGCCCGCACAGCGAGGGTGCCCGAGCTGCATCTAGGCCCCAGGCTCCCCGGCCGGGGCGACCTGGATGTCGCCGCGCTCAAAGCGGTCGTTCACAAACTCGCGTCCGGCGGCTGACCGGCGCGGAAACCGTGCTCACGAGGCTGCCGTACGGCCCGGGACTCTCACCTTGAGGCTTGCAATGCGCCACTGCAGTCGTCTGGTCATGCTCGCCCTGCTCTGCAGCCTCGGGGCGCCCGCGGCTCGGGCCCAGACTGCGCCCGACCGGGCGGCGGTGCTCGCGGTCGTGAAACGCTTCTTCGAAGGGATGCGCCAGAGTGACAGCGCGATGATCCGATCGACGCTCCACCCCAGGGCCCTCCTCGCCACGGCCGTCGTCCGCCAGGGAAAGCCGGGCATCGAACTGGATACCGTCGATGCGTTCCTCACCGCCGTTGGTTCCCCGCACGATTCCGTCTGGGATGAGCGGATCAGCAACGAGATCGTCCACCAGGATGGCACCCTCGCGGTCGTCTGGGCTGACTACCGATTCTACGTCGGGTCCCGCCTCAACCACTGCGGCGTCGACACCTTCACGCTTGCCAAGGAGGGGGAGGCATGGAGGATCGTCGCTCTGGCAGATACCCGACGGCGGCAGCCATGCGGGGGGTAGAAGGCTGACGACTGACAGCCGTCAGCTCCCTCACACTCACTCCACCTCAAGGCACCCCCATGCCCCCAATCCCTTTTCCCTTTTCCCGTCAGTTCTGTAACTTCCTCTCCCTATGCCCCTCCACCAGTATCCCGATTCCCACGTCTTCTACCGGAAGCTGACCCGGCGCTTCCCGCTCATCACCCGGGGAGAGGGGTGCTGGCTGATCGACGAGCAGGGCAAACGCTACCTGGACGGGTCGGGCGGGGCGTTCGTCGCCAACTTGGGCCACGGGGTGCGCGAAATCGGCGAGGCGATGGCCGCGCAGGCAGGCAAGATCGCTTACCTGAACGGGACCGCCTTCACCAGCGAACCGGTCGAAGCACTGGCCGACGAGCTCGCCACCCTCATGCCGGCGCCGCTCGACAAGTTCTATTTCCTCGGCAGCGGCTCCGAAGCGGTCGAGGCCGCCCTCAAACTGGCGCGGCAATACTGGGTGGAGACCGGCAAGCCCTCCAAGCACAAGGTGATCGCGCTCTTCCCGGCTTATCACGGCAACACCCTGCTGGCCCTGTCGGCCTCGGCGCGGGAGCACTACAAGACGTACTACCGTGAGTGGCTGGTGGACATCCACCGGATTCCGGCGCCCTACGCCTACCGGTGTGAATGCGGCGGCTCGACCGCTCAGCGGCCCGAGGGCTCGGCGAACTGTCCGGTGTGTTCGGGATCGGGTCTGGAGGCAGCCATCCACCAGCTCGGCGCCGAGCATGTCGCGGCGTTCATCGCGGAGCCGGTCGGCGGAAGCTCCACTGGCCACAGCGTGCCCAGACCGGACTACTTCCGCCGAGTACGGGAGATCTGCGATCGCCATGAAGTGCTGTTCATCGCCGACGAGGTGCTGGTCGGCGCGGGGCGGACCGGAACCTGGTCCGCGATGGAGCCGTACGGCGTCGTCCCCGACATCATGACCTTCGGCAAGGGCATCACCGGGGGCTACGCCCCGCTCTCCGCGGTCGCCGCATCGAAACGTCTGCTTGATCCGATCGCGCGGGGCTCGGGGGCGCTGCTCCACGCCCAGACGTTCAGTCACCACCCGGTATTGGCGGCCGCGGGCCTGGCGGCGCTGCGCTACCTCAGGCAACATGAGCTCATCGCCCGCTGTGCCCGACTGGGTGAGGTATTCCACCGGAAGCTCTCGGCATTGCGCGATCTGCCCCATGTCGGGGATATCCGGGGCCGGGGACTGCTGGCCGGGATCGAGTTCGTGCAGGACAAGGGCACCCGGACGCCATTCTTACGGAAGCTCAAGTTCGCGGAGACCTTCAGCGAATCGGCGCTGGCGGCCGGCCTGATGACCTGGCCCAACATGGGACAGGCCGACGGCACCAATGGCGACCTGTCATGCCTGGCGCCGCCGTTCGTGATCGAGGAATCGGAGATCGATGAACTGGTGCGGCGGTTCGCCGCCGCGCTGGAGCAAACTGTCACCACGCTGAACCTGACCCGCTAGCGTGTCATCCCGAGCGCAGCGAGAGCCTGCCCCGAGCGTAGCGAGGGGGATCCCTCGAGGTGTGCACGTCAAGGGATTCCTGGGTAGCTTCGCTCCCTCGGCATGACAGGCCGCAACCCGAGATGACCGCTCTGGAGGCACCATGACCGCTACCGTGCAGCAGAAGATCACCTACACCTCGACGAACGTGGACATGGAGGCCTTCCACCGCGCCTTCGACGCCGCGCTGGTGGAGGTTCGCGCGGAGGCCGGAAAGGCTCACCCGCTGCATATCGATGGCAAGGCGATCGAGGTGCCGGGAGGCGACACGATCGTGGACGTCTCCCCAATCGATACCGGTTTCGTGCTGGGACGGTTCGCCAGCGCCCAAGCATCCCATGTCGACCTCGCCATCCGCGGCGCGAAGCAGGCACAGAAAGCCTGGGCCGCACTCCCCTGGCAGGGGCGGGTGCGCATTCTTCGCCGGGCGGCGGAACTCATCCGGGAGCGGAAGTTCCTGCTCTCCGCGATCATGAGCTACGAGGTGGGCAAGAACCGCTTCGAGTCCATGGGCGACACGGAAGAGTCCGCCGATCTCATCGATTACTACTGCCAGCAGGTGGAGGACCATCACGGCTATATCGTCGAGATGGCCCGCATGACCCCAATCGAGCGGAACACCGAGATGCTCCGGCCGTATGGGGTGTTTGTCTGCGTCGCCCCCTTCAATTTCCCGCTGGCGCTCTCGACCGGAATGTCGTCCGCGGCGCTCATGGCGGGAAACGCTGTCGTCTACAAGCCGGCCGAGGATACTCCCTGGACCGGGCTCAAGCTGTACGAGGTCTACCGCGACGCCGGAGTGCCGGCCGGGGTCTTCCAGTACCTGTCAGGACATGGCCGCGAGATGGGCGACCCCTTGTGGCAACACCCGCTCACCGACGGCGTGGTGTTCACCGGTTCGAAGGGCATTGGCATGCGGATCTTCCACGGCCTGTCCCAGAACTGGGTGAAGCCGTGCCTCATGGAGCTCGGTGGCAAGAATGCGGTCATCGTCATGGAGAGTGCCGATCTCGACGCCGCCGCGGAAGGCGTGATGCGGTCCGCCTTCGGGCTGCAGAACCAGAAGTGCAGCGCCACTAGTCGGGTGTACGTCCACACGGCCGTGGCCAAGCCGTTCCTCGAGAAGCTGATCGAAAAGACCAAGGCCATCACCATGGGCGACGTGACCAGGCGCGATGTCTGGTTCGGGCCGGTGATCAACGAGAAGGCGGTGCAGCGGTGGGAGAAGGCCGTCGCCCAGGCGGGCCGCGAGGGCGCGGTCCTGCTCGGTGGCCAGCGGCTCCGGGGCGAGGTATTCGACAAGGGGCACTTCCTCGCGCCCACGATCGCGGAACTGCCGCTGTCGAGCAGTCTCTTCCTCGAGGAACTCTTTGCGCCGCTCCTCGCCGTGGCGTCGGTGGAGAGCTTCGACCAGGCTATCGCGGAGGCCAATAAGGTCGAATACGGCCTGACTGCCGGCCTGTTCTCGAACCAGCAGCAGGAGATCGAGCGCTTCTTCGACGAGATCGAAGCCGGCGTGTGCTACGTGAACAAGCGGAGTGGTGCCACTACCGGGGCCTGGCCCGGAGCCCAGGCCTTCTGCGGCTGGAAGGGAAGCGGCGGCAGCGGGAAAGGCGGCTGCGGTCCCTGGTACGTGCAGCAGTTCATGCGGGAGCAGAGCCGCACGGTGGTCGAGGGGTAACCCATGCTCCGCGCCACGCTGCTTGTCGCGCTCGGGATGGCACTGCTGGCCCCGCCCGCAGCGGGGCAGGCTGCGATGCGGCCGCCCTCACCCCGGCTCCAGGCCGAACTTCTCCGGGTACGGGAGGCGGTGTGGCTGGCCTGGTTCAATGGAGATCGCCAGGCTCTGGGGGAACTGCTCCCGGTGGATCTGATCGCGATCAACCGCGACACCGAAAGTTGGGAACATCAGGGTGACGCCCTGCAAAGCGCGGAGACCTTCATCGCCGAGGGCGGTAAGCTCGTCAAGCTCGAGTTCCCCAGCACCGAGTTCCAGGTTTATGGCGAAGTTGCGGTGCTGTACTCGCGGTATTCCGTGGAATTCGAACTGGGTGGCAAGAGCTACACGCAATCGGGGCGGGCGACGGAGATCTTCCGCCGGGTGAAGGGGCACTGGATCAACGCCGGCTGGCATCTCGACCGTGGCCCGGCGGGCGGAGGCTGAGGAGAGGCATGGGAGCAGCGGCGGAGGCGGGCAGACCCAGGATTGCCGCGCTCGACATCGTCCGTGGCGCGGTGATGGTGCTGATGGCCATCGATCATGTGCGCGTCTACTCCGGACTCCCGCCCGGCGGGCCGGCGCCCGGGATCTTCTTCACCCGCTGGGTCACTCATTTCTGCGCCCCCGCATTCGTCTTCCTGGCCGGAACCGCAGCATTCCTCCACGGCAAGAAGCTCGGAAACCGGGCCGCCCTGTCGAAGTTCCTGCTGGCACGCGGGGCCTGGCTGGTGCTGCTCGAGCTCACGGTGATCCGCTTCAGCTGGACCTTCAACCTCGATTTCGCCAACTACCTTCTCGCGGGCGTGATCTGGGCCATCGGATGGTCCATGATCCTGCTCGCATCACTGCTGTGGCTGCCGTTAGGGTGGATTGCAGGGATCGGCGCGCTGCTCGTCGCGGGGCACAATCTGCTCGACGCCCATCTGCCCGCGCTCATGCAGGCCGCCTCCGGGAGCCGCCTGGCGTGGCTCTGGCAGATCCTCTATTTCGGCGGGCCGGTGCACCTCGGCGAGCACGGGCCGCCCCTGGTGGTGCTCTACGTGCTGGTGCCGTGGGTGGGGGTGATGGCGCTGGGGTATGCCTTCGGTGCTGTGCTGCGCTGGGAGGCGGCGAAGCGGCGACGGGCCTGCCTGATGATCGGACTGGGTGCCACCGTCCTGTTCCTGGCCCTGCGCGCCTTCAACCTCTACGGTGATCCGCGTCCCTGGGGGCAGTCCCCGATGCCGGCGGCCCTCTCGTTCCTGAACACCACCAAGTACCCGGCATCGTTGCTCTTTCTGCTCATGACTCTCGGGCCGACCATCGCTCTCCTCTCATTGCTAGAGCAGGCCCGCGGGCGGGTGGCTGGATTCCTCACGGTGTTTGGGCGGGTGCCGCTGTTCTACTATCTGCTTCATATCCCCCTGATCCACGTCCTGGCGCTTGGCGTCTCGGGGCTGCGGGAGGGGGCGGTGAACCCGTGGCTCTTTGCCAACCATCCCATGATGGTGCCTCCGCCGCCGGACGGGTACGTCTGGAGTCTGGGCCTGCTCTATCTGGTCACGGTGATTGCCGTCGGCATGCTCTTCTTCCCCTGCCGCTGGTTCGCGGGCGTCAAGCAGCGGTCCCGCTCTGTGTGGCTCAGCTACCTGTAACACAACGGGAAGTATACGAGGGGTGAGAATCCACTCGGATCTTCACCCCTCTGCCCTCTTCCGCTCCCTCTTCCCGGGTCTCCCGGTGGTCCTGGCGACTCAGTCCTCCTCCTTCAGGCACTCCTCTAGGATCCCCATCCCCGTATCCACGTCATATTGATCGAGCACCAGCGGCGGAGCGAGTCGGAAGGTGCTCTTGCCGCAGCCGAGGAGCAGCAACCCTTTCCGGAAGGCCTTCCCGGTGATCCGGGCGATGAGGTCCGGATAGGGCTCCTTGGTCTCCCGGTCCTTGACGAACTCGATGCCGAGCATCAGGCCGCGGCCGCGCACGTCGCCGATCACGGCGTATTTGTCTTGCAGGCGGCGGGCATGGGCCAGCATACGCTCACCCATCTGCTGGATCTGGGGCAGCGATTCCTGGACGATGTCAAGGGTGGCGTTGGCCGCCGCGCAGCAGACCGGATTGCCGCCGAAGGTGGAGCCGTGACTTCCGGCCTCCCAGGTCATGATCGATTCCTTCGCGATGAAGGCGCCGATCGGCATTCCCGAGCCGAGCCCTTTCGCGGTGACGATGATGTCGGGCTCGACCCCCTCCCAGTCGCAGGCCCACATCTTTCCCGTGCGGCCGACGCCGCTCTGCACCTCGTCTGCGACGAGCAGAATCCCGTGCTTGTCGCACAGCTCCCGCAATGCCTTGAGGAAGCCCAGGGGCGGAATTACATAGCCGCCCTCACCCTGAATCGGCTCGATGAAGATCGCAGCGACATCGTCGGGGGCGACGTGGCGGTCGAAGAGATCGTGGAGCGCCGAGAGCGAGTGGCTGATCGCCGCGGCGTCGCCCCCCGCGCGATAGGGATTGGCGTAGGGGACATGGTGCACTTCCGGGACGAACGGCCCGAAATGCTTGTGCTGCTTCATCTTGCTCGAGCTGAGGCTCATCGCCCCATAGGTACGGCCATGGAACGAACCGCGGAAGGCGATCAGGGCCGAGCGCCGGGTGTGGTAGCGGGCCAGTTTGATCGCGCCCTCGATCGCCTCCGTCCCGGAATTCGAGAGGAAGGTGCGCTTGCGGCTGGAGCCGGGCGCCAGCTTGGCGAGCCGCTCCGCCAGCTTCGCGAACCCCTCGAAATAGAAGTCGGTCCCGCAGATGTGCAGGAACTTGCCGGCCTGTTCCCGGATGGCGGCGACGACCTTGGGATGGTTGTAGCCGGTCGCGGACACGGCGATCCCGGCCATGTAGTCGATGTAGCGATTGCCATCGACATCCTCGACCATGGCGCCCTGTCCGCCGGCGATGACCAGGGGATACTCCTTGATATAGGAGGTCGAGGTCCACGCCGCATCGCGGTCGATGATGGCCTTGCCCTTGGGGCCCGGCGGCGATGTGAGGATGCGGGGGTAGTTGCGGGTGGTTGCGTTGGTCATTGGTTCTCTCGTCTCTTGGCGAGGCGTCAGGCGTCAGGCGTCAGGCGTCAGGCATCAGGCATCAGGCCACGTGCCCCGATGCCCGACGCCTATTGCCTGACGTCTGCATCACGCATGCACCGCATGAGTCGCGGTCGGCCGGGCGCCCGCCTGGGCCAGCTGGGCACGCCACCAGGCCTGGCCCGCTTCGGGCAGGGTATGGATCGGGTCGAAGTACTCGTATTTCTGGTGCAGCCTGGCCTGATCGCCCCACTCGATGCTGGTGAGGTAGTTCTTGGTCCAGTAGGAGATGCCCTTGTCCCGGTCGTACTCGGCGAGCTGATGCACCCAGCGCTTGCCCACGAACGGCACGTCGCAGACAATGCGTGGCGTGGCGAAGCCGGGTAGGTAGCCCATGATGTCGTGCTGCAGTTGCTGGGCCTCCCACACGGCCACCCGCCAATGCTCCGAGTTCGGGATCATGTCGCACATGTAGAAGTAGTAAGGCAGGATCTTGGCATGATCGAGCAGCATGAAGCAGAGGTCCAGCAACTCCGGCGTCGTGGCGTTCACCCCGCGGAGCAGCACGCCCTGGTTGCGCACGTCGCGGAAGCCGATCTCCAGGAGCTTCTTGGTCGCCTTTGCCACCAGCGGCGTGACCTGCTGGGCGCTGTTGGCGTGGGTGTGGAGCGCCAGGTCCACGCCCCGGTCAAAGGCCTTCCTGGCCAGCCGCTCGAGGCCCGCGATCACGCTGTCCTGCAGGTAATGTTGCGGCAGGCCGATCAGGCCCTTGGAGGCGAGCCGGATGTCCCGGATGTTGGGGATGTCCATCAGCGCGCTCACGAACGGCTCGAGCTGGCTGATATGTAGGTTGGCGATGTCCCCGCCCGAAACCACCACGTCGCGGACCGAAGGCGTCTTCCGCAAGTAGTCCAGCATCTGCTGATGCCGGTCCTTCTGCGGCGTGATGAACTTGAGCTTCGCGACCTGGGGCACGTCGTTGCCGACGAGGTCCATGCGGGTACAGTGGCCGCAATACTGCGGGCAGGTAGAGAGCAGCTCCGCCAGCACCTTGGTCGGATAGCGGTGGGTCAGCCCCTCGGCCACCCACATGTCCTGCTCGTGCAGACTGTCGCGCGAGGCCCTGGGGTGGTTGGCCCACTCGGTCAGGCGGTCGGCGAAGGCAGGGATCATGTAGCGCCGCACCGGGTCCTCCCACAATCCAGACACGTTCATCGTGTTCAGCATGTGGGGTGGGAGCAGGATCGACATCGTCGCCCGCTCTTCCTGGTCCTTGGCGATGCTCGCGGCAAGGCTGTCCGGAAGCCGGTCCCCCAGCGCATCCTTCAGCTCGCGCAGGTTCTTGATGCTGTGCTTGCGCTGCCAGGTGGCGCTCTCCCAATCCGCCTGGCTCACCCCGCGGTAGCCCGGAATGCGGGTCCAGTCCGGCTCGGCAAACTCGCGCGCGAGCGGATAGGCAATGGGCTGACCCGCCTTCATCGGCTGCTTCGTCGGCGTGATCTCGCTCATGGCATCCTCGGTTGGGCGAAAGGCGCGGCTCGGCAATGATCAAAGCCATGCAATACTTGACGTTGGACAACATAATATATTATATATTCGTCCGCAAGATCAGGGGTACCGCGTACCGAGTACCGCGTCCTGATAGCCGATAGCCGATAGCCGATAGCCGATAGCCAACCACCCACCCCGGACCCCGTGCACCTCGACCAGCTGCTCGACCGCCTGCCCCGACGCCGCAAGCTCGCGACCCACGAACTCGTCGCGGAGGTGCTGCGCGAGGCGATCACCGGCGGCCACCTCCGTGCCAATCAGCCGCTACCGCAGGACGAGATCGCGGCGCAGCTGCGGGTGAGCCACATCCCGGTGCGCGAGGCCCTTCGGCAGCTCCAGTCGGAAGGTCTGGTGGCCTATCAGCCTAACCGCGGCGCCACCGTCAGCGCCCTGACTCCGGAAGAGATCCGCGAGATCTACGACATCCGCGCCATCCTCGAGACCGCCGCAGTGCGTCGGGCGACCTCCCGTCTAAATGAAGCCACGCTGGCCCAGGCGGCCCGGATCCTCGATGCTGCTGAGTCAACTGAGGACGGGGTGAGTTGGGGATCGCTCGACGTGGACTTCCACCAGCTCATCTACGATCTCGATGATCGACCTCGGCTGCATGAGCTGATTGCCGGGCTGCTGCGCCGGGTGGACCGCTACTG
>Ga0315273_10001600_pt1 | contig 25911 bp, 31 predicted proteins | sample YL17G02_0_MG_FD_205753 | JGI IMG/M metagenome (GOLD analysis project Ga0315273, IMG submission 205753) | Sediment microbial communities from Yellowstone Lake, YNP, Wyoming, USA - YL17G02_0 | ecosystem: Environmental > Aquatic > Freshwater > Lake > Sediment | place: USA: Wyoming | collected... | reverse complement strand
AGTAAGATTATAATCCTTGCCGACTTATCACCTGTACGCATGTTTACCCACATGCATCTTTTTCTCCAGGCTTTCTTATTAACCAATCCGACTATAAAAAGTATTCCCCCCAGAATCCAGAGTGCTGGAATCTTTAAAATAAGCCCAACAGGCAGCCAAACCAGTCCAATTATAAACATTGAATAATAATCAACACCGCATCCGCTCTTTCTTAAAACAAAAAAAGCAAGAACTGCAAGTGCTATAAGCACAATTGCTATTGAAATCAGCACCTCTAATGCCATGTTATTACTAAGAATAAGTCATTTATAAAAGCTACGTCTGTTTATATACGGATAAAGTCAAATCAGCCACAATCATTTGACTAAAAATTGGTATCATTCAAAATCTTCAGGGAACTCATCTTATTCAGAATCACTTAAATGAAATCCCTCAATATAGAAATCCTCGCCTTGATCTCTGCTTATCTTGTAAACAACTCCTTCTTCATCTCCAGTTTCAAGCTTGACAGGAACCTTGTTGTTTTCAACTGAAAACATGAAATTTCTCCAGCTTCCAGGAGATATAATTTTCATTGAATAATCAGGGCAAAGACTATCATCTCTCGGAATCCTAAACAATTGATTGCTTGCAATACCCCATGAATAAAGTCCTCTAAACCTATTATACTCTTTAAGCATCCTATTAAAAGTTCTTACGTCTTTTTCCCTTCTTCCAACAACTTCTCTTGCAAAAAAGTCTGCGAGTTCCTTTATTGTTACTGCTCTTAATTCCAGTGTTGCAAGTTTAATGCCTGGGTTTGTTTCTCTTGCCATTTTGTATTTTCTCAGAATAAGCTCTGAGGTGCTGACACCTCTGATATCAGGGATATCCTCAGGTATATAAAAGTTTTTATATCTTTGATTAATCCAAAAAACATGAAATTAACAGAAATACTAAAATCAATCTTTCCATCTTTAAGAATCCCAAGAGACTGGGATTTAACCCAGGAAGAAGGAGAATTTCTTTATGAACTTGCCAGAGGATTAAAAAAAGAATCAACAATCCTTGAGATTGGATGCAGAAATGGAGCCTCAACACTTGCTATTGCAAAAGGTGCAAGAAAAAGTTTATCAGAAGTTTATTCAATTGCAGCAATGACTGCAAAGCCAGTATCAGAGCTTAAAGATACTTTCTGGAGATTAAGATTTCCAAATGTAAATATTCTTCCCCCAAATTTCTCAGCTTCTCAATGGGAAGAGCATCTGCCAATAAATCTTTTTTATGTTAATACCCCAAATGGCATAGCAGATTATGTGCTATGGGAAAAGTTTCTTGCAAAAAATGCTGTAATTGCTTATCATGATACTTGCTGGCCAAGAGATGGAAACAAAGAAACAACAGAACAAGTAATCGACTTAATCCAAAGAGTCCATGGAAAACTTGTTCAATCAGTTGATTCAATAACTTCTTTTACTCTTCCTGGTTGTCTTGATAAATATTATGAATCACTTAGACGGAAAAATCCATTCACTCAAAAAAATCCAATAGATTCTTCTGAGTCCTTATCTGTTTGAGAAGTTTGCTCTGCTTGAAAATCTGCTCATAATCAAAATTAAATTTAATGTTTCCGATTTTTCTTGCAGATTCAATAAGCTCTTCTTTTGAATTAAACTTCATTGCATTGTTATTCATTGCCTTTCTGACTGATTCCCTTACAACCCAGACACCTAAGGCAGCCCAGTATGAAGGCCCTTCAATTCTTATTGCTAAAACACTTGCCTGTCTTTTTATTTTATTAAGGTATTCAAGAATAGGAAGCCTTGCAGCATAATATCCTCCAACAGTATTAAATGCGTAATTTTTTCTTCCATGAAATCCTTCCATATCAGTTGAAGCTTTTATTTCTTGAGTAGGATTCCATGAACTTCCAGGCATGTACATCTCAAACAATTCATAGCTCCAGACTCCTGGAAAAAATAAAATCACATAGCTGTTGCCCATGAACTCTCCAAAATGCAGTTCAAAATTCTCAATCCATTTGTAATTTTTTATTTTTTCAAGAAGATGCTTCCCTAACATGTCATCTGTTGCAGTTATGCTCCATCTTGTTGGAACAAGCCTTTTATTTTTTTTCAAACCTAAAACACCTACTGAAAGAATCTTATTCAAAGTATACTCACTAAAATTCTTATCATACAAAATGCTGACTGCTTCATTGGCTTTTATCTCATCATGGATTGCCTTGTCTACATTTGCATCTACTTGGACATTTGAAGTAACCTTTGCCTGCTTTAATCCAGCACTCATTCCATGCGGAGTCAGTATTTGATCCTTGTTTCTTCCAAACCTTACTCTATTTTTTAATTCAATCTCAACATCAACTGGCTTTGATGCAATTGCAATTTCCTGAGCCAGTGAAATAAATTTCTTGTTTAATCTTGTGTCAGTAACCTTGCTTTGGAATCTGGAGTTAAGAAGATTATTCCTTAAATGAATAACATCACTTATTTCAAAATTATTGTCAGCCCAATACCTTTCTGCATCATAAATCCAGGCGTCTTCATCTTTTTGCAATGGAGACATTATCCCAACATTCACCAAAGGATATCTCAGCTTGCTTCCAATAAAAACACTTGGAGGAGAAGAAGCATCAAACTTTGAAATATTATTTAAGTTCTTAATCCTAAAATTAGTTTCAGCAATTTTCTTGACAACCTCAAATCTAATGTCCTTTGCCATGCAAAGAACAACTCTTATTAGTTTATATTTTTTTATGGCTTATAAGATCTAACTACTGATATGTCCTCAAAAACAAAAAAATCCCTTTTTATAAGAAAAGAAAAATTCTTATCAGAGATTTCATCTCTGTTCACTAACTCATTCCTTGCATTAATAATTCCAAAATCATTTGAAACCAAAGAAGCATGTCCATGCTTTTTTGCAAGAATTAATCCAGAAAGTAAAAAATCAAAATCAGCTTCACTCATTTCAAATCTATTTTTGAAAGATCCATATTGCCTTTGCAATGCCAAGTAATATCCCTGATTTGTGAAATCAACAGCTCTTTGCATTTCCTGCAAATCATAACTAATTCCAGTAGTAAGTTTTCTCCCCTTTACCATCTCTCTTTGCAGTTGAAGAACATATTTTCTCACCCAAAGAAAAGAGTTGTCAGCATTTACTCCTTTAAGCCTCAGATAATAAGCATTCATCTCCTCTAAAATTGTGTCAGGGACATAAAACTGGCTTTTAGGCAAAACTCTTTTAAACTCCTGCAAAAAAGCATTTCTCTTTACATTAAATTCAGTTCTATCCTTTAGATTAGTTTTTTCCTGCTCTCCAATAGGATGAGAAAAAACACAAGTATCCCAAATAATTGGATAGCTGCTTTTTGCCAAGTCTTCAAGTGTAAATTTTTGTGATACATTCATAAAAAAGCTTTATATTGTCTGTATATAAAAGTATCTTTATTCAAATCCAGCCACGCTTAAAAATTCCAAGATTCCTAATTTCAAAATCCAATTCTTTTTCCTGCAAACTCCTGTGTTTCTGCAATATTGCCTTTCTTTTTCCATTTTCATTTTTTAATTCAATAATGCATTTGCTCCAATATTTAAACAAGTCTCCTCCAACAATATTTGTCTCTCCTTTTATTCCTTTTTTCCATTCTTCTTCTGAAACAAATCTCTCATAAACCTGATTTGTAATCAGCACAGGTATGTTATCCTTCCTTGCAATCTCTGCCAAGGTTCTCATTTGCCTTGCCACCTCACGATTAACCTGCTTTATTTTTGAATCCTCTTTGAGATTTATTGCATCTCCCAACTCTAATCTGTAAAGCATTGCCATGCCATCAATAACTATTAACCCAACCTGTTCTTTTTTCAGCTTTAAAAGAAGTGTCTCAAATGCCTTTTTCTGTTCTTCAAAGCTTACAGGCGCCAATAAGATAATATTGCTCAAGATTGCATCAAGATTCTCAATACCAACAATCTGCTTTACTCTTTCTATTGAAAATCCTCCTTCTGTATCCACAAATATCACCTTATTCCCATGTTTTGCCTGCGAGCATGAAGCAAGAATTGTAAAATTAGTTTTTCCTGAACCAGGAGGCCCAGCAATCATAGTTATGACCTCTTTTTCATAACCTCCATAAAGCCACTTGTTTAAATCAAAGCTTCCAGTAGAAATCTTCTCAACTCTTTCCATTAAAAAGAGTATACCATTAGATTAATAAGTATTTATCAATAATAACATATATGTTTGCTGCAGATTACATTTTAAGCCAACTTGCTGCTCATGGTTATCTTGCATTATTTCTAATAACAATTGTTGAAGGCCCATTGGCAACTATTTTAGGAGGTTTTTTTGTTTCAATAGGAGTTTTCAATTTCTATCTTACTTTTTTTCTTTTATATGTAGCAGATACCATAGGAGATTTGCTGTCTTACACTATAGGTTATATTGGGAGAGAAAGATTTGCAAACAAGCTTCTTGGATGGCTTAAAATAGAAGAAGACAAGCTTCTTGGCTTGGATGATTTTTTCCACAGGCATGGCGGGAAAACTATTTTCATTGCAAAATTCGTAACAGGCGCTGGTTCATGGACACTGATAAGCGCTGGCATGGGAAGAATGAAACTAACAAGATTCCTAAAATACAGCCTTGGAGCAGGTGCATTAAAGACTCTTGTTTACATGGGATTAGGTTACTTCTTTGGGCATGTATATCAGTTATTATTAAACTGGATGAACTTGACAAGCGCTATAATAATAATAGCAATCATCTTAATTGCAACAATGATAATTGTAAAGAGATTCTTAAAAGACAAATTTAGCTACATATTTAGAAATCACAAAAAGAGATAATTACTTAAGCTTTTTGAAATCATCAGAAATCTTATCCAAGTCTTTTGTTAGCGCATTAACTGCATCATCAATTGCTTTTTTAGCTGTTTTGCCCTTTGTTTTAACTAAAAGAACAGGATTTTTTGTTGGGTGCTCTCTTCTCCATACAGCCATTGTCACACTAGAATCCTTGTTTAAATAAACCCTTAATATTTCAGCTATTGTTATGTTCTCTAATTCAACTTCAATCTCATCTTTTGAACTTTTAAGGACATTAACTTCCATAATAAGAATTCATTACTTTCATTTATAAAGCTTACTCTTTATTATTTTTTCCAAAGAGTATATCATCTATATCTTTTGTGCTTAAATCCTTTTTTCCCTGACTTCCTTTTCTGATTTCATCGTCAATTTCTTTCTCATACTTAATATCATCAGAAATTTCAAGGGTAGTGTCATTGAATTCAATAGGAGTCTCCCTTAAAGAACCTAATTCAACTTCCTCTTCAGAAGTTTGTTCTTCCTTGATTTCCTCTTTAACTTTTATTTCAGAGGTTTTTTTTCCAGTAAGAGCATTCATGAGTCTTTTCCAGTATGGCTCTTTTTCATGCTGCACTTCAGCAACTTCTTTTTTCATTTCCTGCAAATCTGAAATAGTCAGGGTTTTTGCAGTAAACTCATCAAATCCAAGCTGTTTTTTATGCTCTGCTTTTTGAGCAAATTCTGGCTTGAAAATCCTGATTGCAAGAATAGTTTCAATTTTCTTTACAATACTATTATCCCCCTCTGGAAGAATTCCTTGCTCAGCCATTTTCACAACTTTTTCAGATTCTCCAATTTCCATGGCAAACTGAGTCAAAGTCATTTTCTTGCTTCTTCTTGCCCTCATAATTACCCAATGGAAATTATCTATCAAATCTTCTCTTTTCTTTGGCTTTTCCTTAACTCGATCAAATCTCTGGTCAACCAAGTCCCTTAATGTTCCTTCTTGCTGTTTTAATTGCTCCTGCTGTTGACTTCCAAAGATATTCTTCTTATGCTCACTTGCATTAAGTCCTACTGATTTTGAAAGCCTATCATAAACTGACAGATTCTTATTAACTGATTGAAATTGAGAAACAGTTGGCTTCTTGATTACTGGTGCATCTTCTTCAGAAAGGCAGTACTGGCATAGCTTTATGATGCCCTCTCCTGTAATAACATCGAATAACCTAACATTTAAAGCACCGCATTTTGAGCATTCCATACTTTTTAGACTATGTCAGAGTTTTTTAATATTTATATGCTAAAAAATACTATTCTTGTAAATATGCTTTAAGGGTTTCAGCATTAGAAAGCTCAGTTATCACATGTTTATTGTTTATTATAACAACAGGATATTCAGAAATATTAAAATCCCTGGTCATTAAATTTAATGAAACTAAATCACTGTCAACTGCAATAGGTATTAAAATAACCTGCCCTCCAACTTCTTCTTTTAAATCACCTAAAATTTTGCTCCAGACATTTTGAGTTGCTTTTTGCCCTAAGTCTTCAGTTTCATATTCATACAAATAAACAACTGAATTAAACCCATTCTTGCATTTGTCAAAAGTCTTTATGCTATTTGCCCATAAAAAAGTCCTCATCAAGTCATATTTTTTATGCGCTAACTTGAAATCATCAGAAATCTTTCCTGCTGCTTCATACTTTTCCAAAAGCTTTGCTTCTTCATAAATTCTGTCAGCAAAATCAATATTTGCCTGCACAAGATTTTCACATGAAATATTCTCCATTTGCATTATGTCATTTAATGCAAGAATATCCATCATGGAAATCTCAGAGATAGTATAATAATCATTAATTTTATCCACTCTGCTGTTTTCAAATGCCATGCCTAAGATTATCCCAAAAAAGAACACAGTTGCAGTTACCAAAAGTGCTTCCCAAAAAACATTTTTTGCGCTTTTTAACATTTTAATTCCAGGTTTTTTTTCCTTTAATATAATTGAATACTGATATTATTAATATGGCAGGATAGGCAGTTAAGTACAATATCATATATCCTAAAATCTGGAATAAATTATGCTTTTTAAAATCTTGTTCTTTGGAGTATGCCAATGCCAAAAGATTGTAAGTGAATCCCAAGATAAATAATGCTGTTCCAAAAAATATTAAGATACTCGGAGTTAAATCCAAATCACTCATGCTTAATATTGCTGTTTGAGCCTCAATTGAATAACTCGCAGTAAGATATTTTATTAAAACCATTCTTACGATTCTATAAGTTATCAGCAAAAGCCCGAATATTGCCAATGCCCAGGATACAACAAAAAAAGGAATTATAAACAATCCAAGCATTCCGCATCTGAAAAAAGCAGATTTGTAAGCATTTATTGTCTGCAATCCTCCAACATTCCATCTAAGCCTTTGCCTAAACCATTGCTTGAATGTTGTCGGAGCTATTGTATAAACTTTTGCAGAGAGAGCCATTCTGATTTTGTAGCCTTTTGCAACAAGATGCCATGTCAGTTCAATGTCTTCTGTCCAGTTAGTCATGCTAAATCCACAACATTCCTCAAATGCTTTTTTCCTGTAAATGCTCAAAGGCCCATTAGTAACATAAACTGAATCAACAAATCCAAGAAGCTTTCTTGTGAATGAAATTATTTTATATTCAATTGCCTGTGATTTCTCCAGAAAATTATTCCTGTTCTGCACTAAAACTCTTGAAGTAACTCCCCCAACTTGAGAATCATTAAAAAAACCAATCATGTTGCTTATTGCATCATTTCTCGGCCTTGAATCATCATCTGTGAATCCAATTAATTCAGTCCTTACAAATCTCGCTCCATAATTCTTTGCTCCTGCTGCTCTTCCGGTATTTTTTGGGGTTCTCACTGCCTTGACTTTTCCAGGATATCTTTTTTCATACATCTTGGCAATCTTATAGGAATTATCTGTGCTGCAGTCATCTGAAACAATAATCTGCTTTAATCCAGGATAATTTGATTTTAAAAGAGTCTCAATTGTCTCTCCAATAACCTTCTCAGCATTAAAGCACGGAATAACAATGCTTAATTTGTATTGCTTTTTTATAGGAGGAATTTCATACATTCTATCCTTGTTTTGCAGATAAATCAGGACAAATAAAGTAAGGATATACAAAGCAATAAAAGTATACACAAGATAAACAACCGTCAGCCATTCCATTTTATTCTCCAGATTCTTGGATTTCTGGAACCTGCTTTAAGGGCTGCTCTGATTCATGAAGATTGAAATAATCAAAAAAATCATCAGCCAAAGAAAGCTCATGAGTGTGTCCAGCTTTTTTCTTTTTAATTAATCCCAGGTCATTAAATCTCTTGACATGGTCATATGCTTTATTACCTCTTATTTTTATTATGACAGATTGCTTTATCGGATGCTTGTATGCAATTATTGCAAGTGTTTCCTGCTCTGCTTTTGTGAATTCTGCACTGCCAGTTGCAAGCTTATTTACAATAGTTTGATATTCCTGCCTTACATCCATTTTCCACAATCCATTTTTATCAACTATTTCAATTGCAGAATCTGATTTTGAGTATTTTTCCTGAAGTTTGTCAATTAATTCTCGGATTATTATTGGATTTAAGTCAGAAAGAGAAATAAGCTCCTGCATGCTCAAATATCTGCCAGAAACAAAAAAAACTGCTTCAAGCTTCCTTAAATCTTCTTTCTCCTTTGATTCATCAATTTCTGCCAGTGTTTTGCTTGAAACTTCCATTCTTTATTGAAATAATGATTGTTTAAAAGTATTATCAATTGCAATAAAGGAAGTATAATAATACTTTAATGCAAATAACTGTGTTGATTTGGATTAATACATTGTTAGATAACAATGCTTAAATAAGCTTTCTATGATAAAATACAATGAAAAAAAAGATAAAACTAAAACTGCTTTTGGTTCTTCTTGTACTTATATTATTAATCCTAGCTGAATCAAATCTCTTTCTTATAAGAGCTCTTAATCCAAGGGAATTAGATGATATTCATCCAGATATTGCATGCTCCAAGGATTATCTTAAACAAGCAGACATAATATGGGTTATTCCAGAATTCAATGGCAAGAAAATATCAGACAATGAAACATGGTGTGAAGAAATTTTGGAATTAAACAAGGAAATAGGGCTGCATGGATTAACTCATGGGTATCTTGAATTTGCAAATGAAACAAAAGAAAAGGAAATAAAAGAGGCAATGGATATTTTTGAAGATTGTTTTAAATTTAAACCAGAAATGTTCAAAGCACCTCAATTAAAAATCTCTGATGAAAATGCAGAAATAATAAAAGAGTACAACATGACTATAGTCAGGAAATTTAATTCAATAACTCATAAAGTTTATCACTGCAATGATACTGGCGTATTCTCTAACAGTTTTATTAAAGTGTTTTAAAAATTTCTTTCTAATAGCAGTTAATAAGTCCTAAATAAAGTCAAATCGAACACAGTCATTTGACTAAAGAGGTGATAATAAATTTTAAATCTGATACCTGAAAATTGCGCCAATTCCACCCATATTGTAAAACTGTTTTCCTTCTTCTGTCTCTGTTGAAACAATTTCCACTTTTGAACTTATATTTTCTGCAAGAGTTTTAAATTCATTTGCAAGCGGCTTGCTAAGAGCTTTTGAGAGAATCAATGTATCAACTGCGCCATATTCAAATGCTTTCCTAATCTGAGCCTCTTTAATAGAAGCTAATTCTGTCTCCCCAAGAGCTCTGAATAATTTCTCAAGTACTTTTTTTTCATAAACTATTTCCTGCCCCGCAAGTATGTCCCATGATTTTTCAACTAATTCCTTTAAGCCAGATTCATCGCTTCCTCCAATGTCAATTCTTCCAATAATCTTTGCCTGAAGCTTGGTGGGAAGATATTCTCCATCAATAAATTCGTCTTTTGTAGGAATAGGCCCTCCAATTATTATTCCCCCAAGTTTTGTATTCTCATAAAAAATAATTTTCATCTGCTGTGCTATTCTCTTGTAGAAATCTCTTGTCAATCCTTCTGTAATCCTATGAAATCTTTGAGAGGATTGTCCTCCTGCTCGAATTTTGCTTGGAACTCCAGAGGTCATCTTGTGAAGAATCTCAATTCTTTTTCCTTCAAGAAGTCCAATAGCTGCTTCTTTCCTGTCCATTACCAAAAGTCCGAAAACTTCTGTAACTTCTAATTGTTCTCTTAATGGTTCAAGAACAAAATCCTTGTCGCAACGATATAATCTTATTTTCAAGGGCATTGGAGGTTCAATATCCCAGAATCTTAAATCATTCTGTCCTTCAACTTTGGAAATATTTCCGGCAAATAATGCCAATCCATTTTCAGGGGTTTTTTTAAAGTTTTTCAAGTGCCTGATTATCTTTTCAAGTGCATCAATTACATTTTTTCTTGTTGAAGTGGATTTAATGTTCTTTGCAGTTGATGTCTCTGCTTCTAATTGTTTTTGCACAGAGTTGGCATCATAATCAGCAGAAATATACACTGAAATAAGCTCAGTGTGCCTTCCCTTGTACTTTTCCAGCTCCTGCACTTTTTCCTCAAGTTCATCCTTAGTTAGAGCCATATTATTTTTAGAAATACCTGCTATTTAAAATCTACTTTAAACTTTCCTTCTTTAATCTCAGTAGCATTTGCAACATCTTTTAAATCCTCTACCAAAACAGTTAAAATCTTTATATCATCTTCAGGAAGTGTTAAAATTATTTCAGAATTCATTGATTTTTGTGCTTTTGTTTTCTCAGATCTTATTTTAGCAAGATTCTCAATAAAAGTATTCCAGAAAATAGCATCATGCTTTGCTCCATGAAAATCAAATACCTTAACCTCTGGCCATTTTGAAATATGAATAGATTTTTCTTTTTCAAGCTTCTTAAAATGATTCTGATAAATATCTTCTGTAACAAATGGCATTATAGGAGCAATTAATTTCAGGATTGTCAACAGAGATTGATACAAAGTATATTGTGCAGAAAGTCTTTTTTCTCCTTTTCCATTATAGACTCTTTTTTTAACAATCTCGAGATAATTGTCACAAAACATTTTCCAAAAGAACTGCTCAGTTTCAGCTTTTGCTTTTGAATACTCATAATTAACAAAACTCTCTGTAGCAGAATTAACCATACCAGATAATTCTTGTAAGAATAGCCTATCAATTAATTCTAATTGCTTTGGCTTCTTTCCATCAAAATCTTTTAGATTCATAAAAACAAAGTTGGATGCATTCAATAATTTATTGATAAACTTGGTTCCATTTACTAAATCTTTTTCTTGATAATCCAAGTCAGTCCCAAGGCTGCTTCCAGCAGCCCAGAATCTTAATGCATCTGCTCCAAATTTCTCCATTACATCTTGTGGACGAACAACATTCCCTTTTGATTTGGACATTTTCTCCCCGCCAAGAGAAACATTCCCAGACACAACAATGTCCTTCCAAGGAATTTTGTTCTCATGAAAATAAGACTTAACAATTGTATAAAATGCCCAAGTTCTTATTATGTCATGTGCTTGCGGCCTTAATGAAAAAGGTAGTTTTATTTTCCCTTTTGCCTGAGGCAATTCTGCTGCAATCTGAGGTGTTAGCGAGGAAGTTGCCCAAGTATCAAAAACCCTTTTTTCAGGAAGAGCATCTGTTTTGCATTTTGGACATTTTTTACTCTTCTTTAAAGGGTCAACAGGCAATTCTTTTTTATCAGCAAAAATTATTTCTCCGCATTCTGGGCAGTACCATACAGGAATAGGAACTCCAAAATGCCTGTTTCTGGAAATGCTCCAGTCCCATTCTAATCCTTTAACCCAATTATCATATCTCTTGCGCATATATTCTGGATACCATTTGATTTTTTCTGCTTCATCCAAAAATATTTTTTTCTTGTCCAAGATTTTAATAAACCATTGCTTGATTGGAAGAAATTCAATATCACAACCGCACTTATCATGAACATTAACCATATGCTTAATCTTTTTCTGTTCAGTAATTAATCCTTGTTTTTTTAAATCTTCAAGAATCTTCTTTCTTGCGTCTTTAATTGTTAATCCTTTATAATTACCTTCCAAAAGAGTTCCATCTTTATTAAAAATAATCCTTGGGGTAAGATTATGCCTATTAATTGCATCAACATCAAACTTATCCCCATAACTGCAAATCATCAAAACGCCTGTTCCTTTTTCAATATCAGCAGATTCATCTGCAAGCATTGGAACTTTATGATGAAATAAGGGAACCTCTGCTTCTTTTCCAAATAATTTCGCATATCTTTTGTCCTTGGGGTTGACAAATACAGCAACACAAGCTCCTAATAATTCAGGTCTTGTTGTAGCCACAAGCAAGTCTTTTCCCTCAACTTTAAATTTAATAGTTGAGAACAAAGATTCTTCTTCTTTATCTTCTAATTCTGCCTGGGCAATAGAAGTCTGGCACTCTGGGCACCAAATTGTAGGAAAGTTCTGCTGATATGCTTCACCTTTTTCTGCTAATTCTATAAAAGATCTTTGAGAAATTCTCTGGGAATGCTCATCAATTGTTGAATAATAAATATCATAATCAGCAGAAATTGCAAGATTAATAAAATCCTGTATGCAATCAGGAGTAACTTTCTTAAGAGTCTTCAAGCATAATTCAATGAATTCAGACCTTCCCATATCCTTGCTCTTCACATTATTTAGTTTTTCAATAAATCTCTCAGTAGGCAATCCATTATCATCTGTTCCAAATGGATAAAAAATATTCCTTCCCTGCATTCTCATAAATCTAATTATAAAATCCTGCTGAGAATAAGAAAAAGCATGCCCAATGTGCATTTTTCCTGAGATATATGGCGGAGGAGTGTCAATGCTATAAATCTTATTTTTGCTTGAAGCATTGAATTTGTAGATTTTTTCCCTTTCCCAATACTTTTTCCACTTCTCTTCCATTCCCTTAAAATCAACTCCCTTATTCTTCACAGCCATAACCTTTTTAAATCAAGGCACATTTTAAAACTTATGGCACAGAACTCAATGAACATGCCTTCAGGCTTTGGCGGATTAATGAGGTATAATGAAGAATATTCCAGTATGATTATGCTCAAACCAACCCATGTAATTATTTTTGTTATACTTATTGTAATATTCAGATTACTATTGGGAGTTTTCTACTAAAAATGTTTGGCTTAGGCGGATTAGATCCAAAGAAAATGCAGGCAGTGATGAAGCAAATGGGAATATCCCAAAATGACATTCCTTGTTCTAAAGTAATAATTGAAAAACAAGACGGAAATAAGCTGATAATAAATAATCCCTCTGTTGTAAAAATGACAATACAAGGAAGCGACATGTTTCAGGTGCAGGGGGAAGTTGCAGAAGAAACAGGCATTTCTGAAGAAGACATTAAAACAATAATTGAAAAGACAGGCGCAAGTGAGAAAAAAGCAAAAGAGGCTCTTGAAAAAACAGGTGATTTAGCAGAAGCAATTATGAGTCTGAATGGGTAAATTGTATTAATCAAAATCAACACAGTTATTTTAATCAAAGCAATTATGCTGCTATCATAATCACCAAAATCCATATTAATCCTAACAACATTCAAAAGATATGAGAAAATTTCTTGAAAACATTTACGAAGCAGAACAGATAATAACAAGGCTTGACCATATAGTTTATGTGACTTATCCAGTTGTTAAAGATAAAAAACTGCTTCTTAAAATCCTTGTTGAAACACGAATTGCAATTGCCAGAATGATTAATGCAATACTCCAGTATGAATTCCTATTCAGGAGAATAAAACTCTACAAGACTCCAAAAGAAAACATGAAAACATTCATTAATCAATGCGCTCCAAGATACAATATCAGCCAAAATGAGGTAAGATTAATAATTAATCTATTTGATATTGTGGATATGCATAAAAACAGCACTTTTGAGTTCAGAAAAGATGAAAAACTAGTAATTTTAAACCAGGATTCCAGCCCAAAAGTGATAGTTCTTGAAAATGCAAAGGAATTTGTAGGTATAGCAAAGCAAATGCTGTCTAAAATAAGACAAGTCATGAGTAACTGAAGAGTGAGAAAGGTATAAAAAGCCGAAATACTATAGATTGTATGCTTCTAAAACGGGTTTTTTTAGATGGACAGAATAATACAAGAAAAAATCAGTGCTGATCACCTACTTTATGTTAGTTTGAAGTATACTAAGACTTGTGATGTAATAAAGAATCTGCTTTTAAGATGGCGGAAGATGATTGAAACTGCCATTGAAGAAATCCTAAAACAGGCTAAAAAGAAGAAGAAAATAAAGAGCATTCCAGGTAGTCCTCTTGAAAAAATTGATGAAGTAAAGAAATTATTCAAAAAAGATGTTAATTTCATTGAAGTTATTGAATTCTATGAGATGTTAAGGAAAATTGAAGAACTGAGAGTGGAAAGAATAGGCGAGTTCAGGAAGAATGTCTGCCTTAAGATTTTTTATCAGGGAAAGGAAATAAGCGTAAATCTCGAACAGCTTAAAAAATATGCCGAGATGTTAGAAAAGTTTATAAGCACAATCAAACAATTTCTTTTAAAGTAAAGAACAAAAATTCTTTTACTTGGGCTAAAAATTAGCTCAATATGCAATAAAATGCCAAAAATCATTGTAATTACATCTGGAAAAGGCGGTGTTGGAAAGACTACAACAGCAATTAATTTAGGTGCTGCAATGAATACTTTTGGAAAAGATGTCCTTATTCTTGATGCAAATCTTTCAACTCCGAATGTTGGATTGCATCTCGGCTCACCAGAAGTACCTATAAATTTAAATCATATTCTTAGTGGAAAAGCAGATGTTTTTGAAGGTGTTTATGAACATGAATCTGGCTTGAAAATAATACCCTCTTCCTTGTCTGTTAAGGAACTTTCAAGATTAAGGCCAGAGAGACTCTTGAAATTCAAAAAAGATTTCAAGAAAGTTGCAGAAATAGTAATTGTAGATTGTGCTGCTGGCTTGGGAAATGAGGCAAGTTGTGCAATAAGACTTGCAGATGAAGTAATTATTGTTACAAATCCAGAAATGCCTGCTCTTACAGATGCATTAAAAGCATTGAAGCTTGCTGAACAATTCAATAAGCCAGTTACAGGAGTAATTGTTACAAAAGTTAGAAAAGATGACATTGAATTGCAGCCTTCAACAGTAAAAGACATGCTTGAAACACCTATTTTAGGCATGATTCCAGAAGATGATTCAGTAAGAGAATCTCTTAATCTAAAAAATGCAGTTGTTTACACTCATCCAAAATCAAATGCAGCAAGAGCTTACAAAGAAATTGCAGCTCAATTAATCGGAGCAGAATATGATTCAGATGACGACAAGGAAAAATTACTTGTAAGACTTTTGAATTTTCTTGGATTTAATAAGAAAGAAGAAAAAGATTAACTAATTTTGCTTCCTGCTTTAATATCTTTTTCTGGTGTAAGTAAAATAACTTTATCATGATTCTCAGTGCTTGCAGCCAAAAGCATTCCCTGGCTTTCTATTCCCTTAAGTTTTCTTGGCGCAAGATTAGCAACAACAATTATTTTCATGCCCTTCAAGTCTTCCTTAGAATAATGCTCTTTTATTCCAGCGCAAATAACCCTTTCTCCTAACTCTCCAATATTTATTGTAAGCTTATACAATTTATCAGCTCCTTCAATATCTTCAACTTTTTTTATTTTCGCTACTCTTAAATCAAGCTTTGCAAAATCTCCATATTCAATTATTCCTTCTGTCATTTTATTCTATCTTCTTAAACAAGATTTCTCCCTTAACAATTTTCTTAGCTGAAAACTGCTTTGTTATTTTTTCAGCTGAATCTGGAATAAATGAAGATAAAAGCCTTGCAATCTCCAAAATGCTTTCCTTTAATTCATGCAATACTTTCTTGTCATGAGTCTCCCATGGCTTTTTTTCCTGGACATACTCATTGCACACATCAATAAATGCAAATATTTCATTAAGCGCCTTATCTAACTGATAAGAATCCATTAACTTTTCAATTTCCTTAAGTTTCAGCTTCTTCAATAATTTATTCTCACATTTTTCAGTTCCATTCTTTTCAATTAATCCAGCAACTCTTGAAACTAAATTCCCTAATTTATTAGCAAGCTCATTATTATTCCTGTCAACAAGCGCTTTTTCAGAAAAATCACCATCATCTCCAAATGGAGTTGCTCTCAATAAAAAATATCTTGCTGAATCAACTCCAGCAATTGCTATTAATTCATCGATATTAATTACTTTTCCTCTTGATTTTGAAATTTTTTCTTTGTCAAAAGTCCACCATCCATGAGCAAAAACCTGCTTAGGAAGTTTTAATCCTACTGACATTAAAAAAGCTGGCCAATAAACAGTATGAAACCATAAAATATCCTTTCCAATAAGATGAGCATCTGCAGGCCAGAATTTTTCTTTTCCTTTTTCCCTTGTGGCAGTATAATAATTAAATAATGCATCAAACCAGACATAACAAACATGCTTCTTGTCAAAAGGCAGGGGAATTCCCCAATCAAAACTTGTTCTTGAAATGCTCAAATCATTTAATCCTTCTTTGATTCTGTTAATGACTTCTGATTTTCTATTTTGAGGAGAAATAAACTCTGGATATTCCTTGTAAAATTTAAGCAACTTATCCTTATACTTTGAAAGCCTGAAAAAATAACTGTCTTCCTTAAGTTTCTCTACTTTTGTTTTATGAATAGGGCAGCAGTCATCAACCAAATCTTTCTCAGTATAATATGCCTCGCACCCAACACAATAAAACCCCTCATATTTTCCAAGATAAATATCTCCATTGTCATAAGATTTTTGAAGCATATCCTTAACAACAGTTTCATGGTCTTTGTCTGTGGTTCTTATGAATCTGTCATATTCTATATTCAATTTTTTCCATGCATCTTTGAATTTTGGAACCAAAGAATTCACAAAGGGTTTGGGAGAATCTCCATGTTTTTTTGCAGCATCTTGAATCTTTTTTCCATGCTCATCTGTTCCTGTCAGGAAAAAAACACTCTTTCCTTTAAGCTTGTTCCATCTAGAAACAACATCTGCTGCTATTGTTGTGTATGCATGCCCAATATGAGGTATGTCATTTGGGTAATAAATTGGTGTTGTAACATAAAATGTTCCCATGATTAAATAAAATAGAACTCTTATTTAAATTATTCTCTCTTTCTTATTTCATCCAAAACATATGATTCCAGGGAATCAATTCCACCCTCATGCCTTTCATAAAGCCTGAAATCCTGCCTGACATTGCCATCATAAATCTTTCTTAATTGCCATGCTTCTAATCTTTTTGGTGAAAAAAATTCCATTAATTTATAATGCAGTGTTCCAGCTTTTCCCCTCTTTTCCTGCAATTCATTAGCAGGAGCAAGCTGTTCAATAACTCGTGACGAAATGATTCCAATCTCTCTATTATCATTTATTACAACAAAGAAATATTGCACTCTTTGCTCTTCTGGCTCAACCCTTAAATTCCACCATAATTGTCTTTCCATAGTTTTTATCTCCTTATGTTATTTATAAGCATTATGGTAAGAAACCTAATGTTTTATTGGAACATTCCATCTTTCCCTAAGCACTGAAGCATGATATTTTTTAATTGCCTCCTTCCAATATCATAATAAAGTCAAATCGAACACAGTCATTTGACTAAAGAGGTGATAATTAATAAAAAATAAAATAAAAAATAAATTAAGTTTATTCTTCAGATTCATCAACTACCTTGCCTACAAGGATGCTTCTTTCAGTTTCTGCTCTCTTTCTAGACAGATTTCTTGAAACTTCTATCAATTCATGATACAAGCTCTTTGCAGACTCTGGCCCAAAGCCTAAATCTCTCATAACATCTAGATAGTCATCACTTGTTAATCTGCAGCCATCTCTTACTCCAAAGTAAAGATGCTTTTCTTTCTGAAGTCTTTTTTCAGCAATAATTCCCTGCAGAACTTTTCCATGTGTAGGGTACTGCTCGCTAAAAGCAGAAATTGCTTCTTTCATTGTTCTTGCCTTCATCTTATCCTTGTCTTCAACTCTTGCATAAACTCTGTCTCCTCTGTATGCCTTGCTTTCAGGCAATTCAATGTCCCCAGCCATTTTTTCCTTTCTTCTCTTAAGCTTGTTGTCAATGCTTGAGACAGGGATAAAAAGCCTGTCAGCTGCTACAAGTTCAATTACTTGCCTTTCAAGTTGTTCGTTTGTCATTTTGTTTACCTTACCTCCGTAATTAAACCAATAACAAGAAGCATATTAATTTAAGGGGTGATAAATATCACCACATTTATATATTGTAAAAAACTATCTCTAATATGAAGAAATATGTTTTTAGAGAGTATTCTAATAAATACCCCCAATTATTTAATAAAGAAAAACAGAAATTAAGAAAGATTATACCCAAGAATGCAAGAATAGAACATGTTGGAAGCAGTGCAATTCCGGGGGTAGGGGGGAAAGGAATAATTGATATACTTATTGCTGTAAAAAAAGAGCAATTAAAAAAAGTAAGAGGTATCCTATTAAATAATAATTATCTTTTGATGCATAATGCTCCCTCGAGAATTTCCTTTCAAAAAGATTATGGGATTTGGTTTCTTAAAAGAAGGGTGCATATACACCTTACCACTCCAAGAAGTAAAACATGGAATGAGCATACAATTTTCAAGAAGAATCTTCTCAATAACAAAAAAATAAGAGAGGAATATATTAAACTGAAAAAGAAAGCAGTTGAAAAAGCAAAAGGAACAGGCAAAATTTACAAAGCATACAAAAACAAATTTATAAAAAAATATTCTAAACACTATGAATCTCGAAATCCTTGAAGAATCTGGCTTGACACATAATGAATCAGTAACTTATAGAGCTCTGCTTGAACTAGGCCCAAGCCTTGCTGGGCAAATATCCAGAAAAACCGGACTCCATAGAAGAACTGTTTATGACGTTGTTGAGATGCTGATAAAAAAAGGGCTTGTTGGGTATATAAAGAAAAATAACCAGAAATATTTTGAAGCTTCTTCTCCAGAAAGATTTCGTGACATTCTCAAAGAAAAAGAAAATGCAATAGATGAATTTATTCCAGAAATGATGGCATTGTATGGAAAAACAAAAGAAAAACAGGAAACAAATTTCTATAAAGGAAGGCAGGGATTAAAAACAGTTCTTGAAGACCAATTAGAAAGCGGAACAAAGGAAATTTTAATTCTTGGAGCATCTCCAATAGCATATGACATACTTCAATTTTATTTTAAATGGTTTGATAAAAAAAGAAAAGAAAGAAAAATTAAAACTCGAATAATCTTCAATAAATCAGAAAATAAAATAAAGGTGCCTTTTTCAGAGATAAAGTATCTTCCTCAAAAATATTCTTCTCCTTTGGCAGTTAATGTTTACAGGGATAAAGTTGCCATAATTCTCTGGAGCAAGGATAATCCATTGGCAATAGTCATAAAAAATAAGGAAGTTTCAGAAGGTTATAAAAAATATTTTGAATTAACCTGGAAATTAGCAAAATCAAAATGATATCTAAAGAAAAAGAAATAGAATTAAAGCACAAGGCAAGAAGAAGAAGCATAAAAGAAGGAATTTTTGCATCTGCTCAGGGAGCTTTTGGGAGTCAGTTTATTTCTCCATTTGCAATTGCAATAAACTCAAGCAATTTCTTAGTGGCGCTTTATGGGGCAATTGGAGGATTATTAGGACCATTAAGCCAGATACATGGTTCAAGATTAATCGAAAAAGAATCAAGAAAGAAAATTGTTCTTAAGGGTGTTTTATCTGAAGCTCTTTTATGGATTCCATTCATAATTGTTGGAATCTTATTTTACAAAGGGATAGCACTAAGCCTGCTTCCATTTATCTTAATTGTAACTTATGCAATACAAATAATTGTAGCAGATATTGCTGGCCCTGCCTGGTTTTCATGGATGGGCGATATTGTTGATGAAGAATATAGAGGAAGATGGTTTTCAAAGAGGAGTCTGATTCACGGATTTATTGCCTTGATTTTAGCGCTTGCTGCCTCTTTTTTCATGGATTTCCTAAAGACAAAAGGATGGATTATACTTGGGTTTATTATTCTTTTTTCCCTTGCCTTATGTTTTAGATTAATTTCCTGGCATTTGTTTAAAGGCCAATATGAACCAAAGATTAAGCTAAAAAAAGGCTATTATTTCTCATTCTGGGAATTTGTCAAAAGGGCGCCAAAAAATAATTTCGGCAAATTTGTTATTTTCAGGAGTTTCTTGTCTTTTGCAACAGCAATTGCAAGCCCATTAATTGCAGTTTATTTGCTGAGAAATCTTCAATTTAATTATGTTACTTACATGATAATAACTCTTGCAGGAAGTATGGTTTCATTATTAATTTTAGAGCTCTGGGGAAAAATTGCAGATAAATATGGAAATTACCGTGTGCTCATGCTAAATGCTTTCTTAATCCCTGCAATTCCAATATTATGGATTCTTTCTCCAAATCCTCTCTATCTTATTATTGTTCCTTCAATAATTGGTGGAATGGCTTGGGCAGGATTTAATCTTTCAGCTGGAAACTTTATTTATGATAATGTAAGCCAGGAAAAAAGAGGATTGGCAGTTTCTTATTGCAATATGCTTATTGGAATTGGAACATTTGTCGGAGCACTTGCTGGAGCATTTTTAATAAAGTATCTGCAAACCAGCTCTATAACTCCAATTGTTATAATTTTTATAATAAGCGGAATTTTAAGGATGCTTGCTGTGATAATTGGAATTGGAAGAATAAAAGAAGTCAGAAAAACTCAAAGATTTGACGGAGCAAAATCCCTTAAGAATGTTATACTAAAAGAAGCAAAGCCAACTTTTATTGAGGAAACACACCAGCTAATGTCTATAAAAAAATACATTTTTGAGGATTAGTTAAACTTTTAAAGAAAACCCTTCATAAATATACTATGTTCAGCAAAAAAAATTGCGAGAAATGCGGCAAGGAATTAAAAAAGGATTTTGAGTTCTGCCCATATTGCGGAAACCCCTTAGACAGCGACAATAGCTGGGGCATGCTTGGAAAAAATGATGTGAATAACATGAACATGCCAGGATTTGGCCTTACCGGAAACATATTCAACAAAATGATAGGAAATGCCATGAAAATGATTGAAAACGAGATGCAAAAAGGAAACGAGGAAATGCCAATGCCAAAAACAAAATTTCAGCTGTACATTAATGGCAAAAAGATTCCAATTAGTTCTGAAAATGTGCAGGTGATGAAAAAACCAAAAAAGACTCCCACAAAAAAAGAATCTGTAATCAGGGAATTTTCAAGTGAAAATCAGAAAAAATTTGCAGGCATGAAAAAGAGCGAGCCTGAAACAAATGTGAGAAGGCTTGCAGACAGGATTATTTTTGAGATAAAAATGCCAGATGTGAAATCAGTTGAGGATGTTTCAATAAGAAATCTTGAGAATAGCATTGAAATAAAAGCGATTGCAAAAGGAAAAGCCTATTACAAAATAATTTCAATCAGTCTTCCAATAATAGATTACCGCCTTGATAAGGATAATTTGATTCTTGAGTTAGAAAACAAAAACTAACTAAGTAATAACTTTTATAAATCATCTAATTTTATTCCACTTGTATGAGCCTGTAGCTCAGTCTGGTTAGAGCACTGCTCTGATAAGGCAGGGGTCCACAGTTCAAATCTGTGCAGGCTCATCCCAAAACCTTTATAAGGAGAATTTAACAGATAACAAAATGGCAAGAGGAATGTATCATTTTATAAGGCAGGCATGGAAAAAGCCAGACAAAAGCACACTCAGAAACAGGATGACTGAATGGAGAAAAAGCGATTCTATAACTAGAGTTGACAAGCCATTAAGACTTGACAGGGCAAGAGCTCTTGGATACAAGGCTAAGACAGGATTTGTTATGTTAAGAGTAAGAGTAAAGAGAGGAGGGCACAAAAGAATAAGGGTAAATGCAGGAAGAAGAACCAAGAGGCTTCATGGCAGGAAAAATCTTAAGATGAGCTATCAATGGATTGCTGAGCAAAGAGCAGACAGGAGATACAAAAATCTTGAAGTATTAAACTCTTATAAGATTGGAAAAGATGGAATACATTATTTCTTTGAAGTAATTATGGTGGATCCAGAAAAGCCAGAAATAAAGAATGACCGCACCATAAACTGGATATGCAAGCCTGAAAACCAAAAGAGAGCCATGAGAGGATTAACCTCTGCTGCTAAAAAATCACGTGGATTCAAAAACAAAAATCCACAATCAAAAACCAGGCCAAGCGTAAGAGCTGGCGGAAGACTTGGAAAGTAATTCTCAAAACTTTTATATATCTCAAAAAGCTAACTCTATTAAGGAGGAAAAATGTTATCAAAAGAACCAATTGATTTAAGCAAGGTAAAAAAAGACGACATAGATAAGGAAATTCTAAGATTAGGCATGATTGCTGAATTAGATGCAGTCAGTCTCTATGAACAACTTGCTGCAGAAAGCAGTAGCAAAAGAATAAAGGAAACTCTTCTTGACATAGCAAAAGAAGAAAAAACCCATATGGGAGAGTTCCAGGCCTTATTGCTTGAATTAGACAAAGAACAAGTAAGAGAATTAGAAAAAGGAAAAGAAGAAGTCCGAAAGTTATCTTAAAATGATTCAAATAAATAAAAGGAAGTTAAATATCCAGAAACCTCAGGTGTCTTACAAATGCAATACAAGAAATTAGCAGAAGTTTGCGACGAGCTTGCCTCAACACCAAAGCGTCTTGAAAAAACAGATATTCTCTCAAAGTTTCTTGAAACCTTATCAGAAGAGGATAAAGAAGTCACATATTTGCTATTAGGAAGCATATTTCCAGAATATAGCGAGAAGAAAATAGGAATAAGCAATCAGATTGCAATACAAGCGATTTCAAAATCAACAGGCACTGAAAAAGAAAAGGTTGTCAAAGAATGGAAAAAAATAGGTGATTTGGGAAAAGTTGCAGAAGAGCTTACAAAGCATAAAAGGCAATCCACTCTCCATAGCCATGTTTTAACAACTGCAAAAGTCCTTGAAAATCTCCAAAAGCTTGCAGAACTTGAAGGAAAAGGAACAGTAAGCAAAAAACTTTCTTTAATCACAGAACTCTTGACATCTGCCTCTCCAATAGAAGCAAAATATCTGATAAGAACTCTTATCGGAGATTTGAGGATAGGTGTTCAGGAATCAACAATAAGAGATGCCCTGAACAAGGCATTTTTTGGAAATGAAAAAGAATCTGCAGAAAAAATTCAAAGAGCATTAGATAGAACAAATGACATTGCAATAGTTTTTGGAATGGCAAAAAGAGGAAAATTAAAAGAGTTGGAAAATGTAAGCATTGAAGTTGGAAAGCCAATTAAAGTCATGCTCGCTCAAAAAGCAAAAAACCTCAAAGAGGGTTTTGAAATGGTTGGAAAACCATGCGCAATTGAATACAAATATGACGGCTTCAGGATGCTCATTCACAAAAAAGGAAAAAACCTCACTTTATTTACAAGACGTTTGGAAAATGTAACAAAACAATTTCCAGAAGTGGTTGATTACATCAACAAGTATGTTCATGGAAAAGAATTTATTCTTGATTCAGAAGCAGTTGGATATGATTTTAAAACAAAAAAATATCTCCCTTTCCAAAGCATCAGCCAGAGAATAAGAAGAAAGTATGATATTGAAAAATTGCAAAAAGAACTTCCAGTAGAATTAAATGTTTTTGATGTTCTTTACTATAATGGAAAATCACAGATTGATATTCCATTCAAAGAAAGGGCAAAATTAGTAAGAGAAATTGTTACAAGCCATCCATATAAAATAATTCCATCAAAGATGATTGTAACAGATGATGAAAAAAAAGCAGAGAAATTCTACCAAGAGGCATTAAGAGATTATCAAGAAGGAGTAATGATGAAAAGTCTTGATGCAGTTTATCAGCCAGGAAAAAGAGTCGGACAAATGATTAAAGTAAAGCCAGAGGAAAGAGAGTTGGATTTAGTGATTGTTGGGGCAGAATATGGAACTGGAAAAAGAAGCGGCTGGATGTCTTCGTTTATCCTTGGTTGCAGGGGCAAGGAAAAAGGAGAATTTCTTGAAATTGGAAAAGTTGGAACAGGCATTAAAGAAAAATCAGAAGCTGAAGTTGGAGGGGTATCCTTTGACGAGCTGACAAAAATGCTTACACCTTTGATTACACAAGAAAAAGGAAAAGAAGTAAGTATAAAGCCAAAAATAGTTGTTTCAGTTATTTATCAGGAAATTCAGCGTTCTCCAAATTATAATTCTGGGTGGGCTTTAAGATTCCCTAGATTCACTGCCTTAAGGCCAGATAAGCCATTATCCGAGGTTGCAGATCTAAAAGAAATTGAAAAAGATTTCAGCAATCAAAAACGTAACTGGCAGTATGGATGATTATTTCCTTCCCATTAACCTATACCCAAAATTAGCAAGTTTTCTAAACCATGAAGGAGTCTTTCTTTTTTTTGCTTCTTCTAATCCTTTGCTGAGTTTATACCTATAAAATAATCTTGAAAGAATTCCATAAAATTTATCTCCAAAACTTTCAGGAGTTTCCAGTCTATAAATCTTAAAATCCTTACTTGCTATGCCTTCTTTTTTAGCTTGTTCTAAGATATCTTCAAATCTGTCTAAATGACTTGGATTAGAAGCAATGCCAACATCTTTTGCTCCTTTTTTCTTTAATTTTTCTAAAACATTTAGCAAATTTTCAAGGGTATTCCTTGAAGTCCCTTCTATTCCCATTTCACTTGGCTTTATTCTGTACTCTCTTAATCTCCTGTAAATATCAGCTCTTTGTGATTTAGAAACTGGTTTTCCTCCAAGCCCTCCGCTAATAATAAGCTTTTTTGCTCCTTTGCCAGTATAATACTCCTTAACTGCTTCATCTGCCCTTGCCATATCTGTTTCATAACTTCCTCCTGTAGGAATAACAATTGCATCTAAACTCTGTCTTGAAACAAATGCCACAAAAGACGCAATTAAAAAAACAATGCCTATAATAAAAAGATAATCAAATTCAATGCTTCCTCCAATCACATTTCCAGTTAAATTAAAAGGATTTGAAATAAAAAAGAATATTAAAGCAATTACAAACAAAAATATACCGAGTTGGTTTTTATTCATAAAGTATCATTATTTTTAGAATATAAAAATATATCTCCTCCTCGGCTCCTTTAAAAAGCTTTATAAAGCCTTTTTTCTCTTTATAAGTAAGAAAATGGCAAAATCTGAATCAACTTATAAGATACAGAATATTGTTGCGACTGCTTCTTTAGGAAAGCCAGTTCCATTAACAAAACTTGCAAGAACTCAGCCAAATACAGAATATAATCCTCAAACATTCCCTGGTTTGGTATTACGAGTTAAGGAACCAAAATCAGCTGTTTTAGTATTCTCATCTGGAAACCTTGTTTGCACTGGAACAAAATCAGTTGCCCAGGTAAAAGAAGTAATCCAAGCAGTAATAAAGCAGCTTAAAAAAATAAATGTTAAAATAACAACAAAACCAAAAATAACTGTCCAGAATATTGTTGCTTCAGGTGAAATTAATCTAAAGTTAAATCTTAATTTCCTGGCTTTGGAAATGGAGAATACAGAATATGAGCCAGAGCAATTCCCAGGTTTAGTCTATAAGCTTATAGAACCAAATGCAACTTTCTTGCTGTTCAGCAATGGAAAGCTTGTCTGCACAGGAACAAAAAACAAGCAGCAATTAGATGAAAGCATGGACATGCTTTTAAAAAATGTAAAAGAGGCTTTGAAAAACTATAAGTAATCACAATTTTCTCATTATACACAATTCTTCATATAAATCTATAAAAAGTAAGACATTATTTCTAAATAATGGCTGAAGAAGAGGAATCCTTTAATCAAGAGGAAAGTACTGGAAAAAAAGACAATGTCGCAAAAAATGAGGAATTGCTTATTGAAGCAAAAAATTTCTTTGACTTTCATAAAAAAGCATTAGGAGCATCATTAAGAAAAGAAAACAATGTTATTTTCCTTGATTTCATAGAGCTTACTGAATTCTCAAATAAATTATCAGATGAACTTCTCACAAAC
>Ga0315273_10001599_pt1 | contig 25913 bp, 5 predicted proteins | sample YL17G02_0_MG_FD_205753 | JGI IMG/M metagenome (GOLD analysis project Ga0315273, IMG submission 205753) | Sediment microbial communities from Yellowstone Lake, YNP, Wyoming, USA - YL17G02_0 | ecosystem: Environmental > Aquatic > Freshwater > Lake > Sediment | place: USA: Wyoming | collected... | reverse complement strand
AACCCGCCTGAAATCGTTATAGAGGACCACACTGGAAAACAAAAAGCACCAAAGGGAATTGCAGTCTTTGACCCCGAGACAGGAAAGCCTGCAAAGCTGGAAAAGAGAAAAAGGCTGAAAATAAAGATAAACATATCCGATGATAGCAAAATCACGCTTAATGACGCAATTGTCGAAGGTGAAATACTGCCTGTAAGGGTTGAGGAAGTGCCTGCAACTGCGCAGTTCAAGTCAATTGTCGCAATAGACCTTGAAGGAATGGATTTGGCTAATGCAACTTACTACCTGAAGGCAAAAGGATATGAGCTGTTCAAGTGCAAGCTTTGGAATTTCACAGCGCAGAAATGCGACGGAAGCTGGGTCAAGATAAAGGACACTGTCCCTGGCAAGACTTATGCAATAAGGCTTGGTCCAAATGACCCTGCGCTCGCTGATGGAAGCGGGGTGTTCTTTGACGGCTTTGAAAACGGGCTTTCTGCAAACAACTGGACAATAAACGGAACAGGAAACAAGTGGGCAGCCTCAACAACAAACCCGTACAATGGGACTTACCACGCAAATGTGCAAAGGCCAACACCATCCTCAATGCGTGTCAGCATCAACACTTCAGAGTATGAAACAATAAGCATCAGTTATGCCAGAAGGCTTATCGGGCTTGATGTGGCTGACGAATTCGCAGTATTGTGGTATAATGGCACAGTATGGGGTGTGCTTGAGCAGACAGGCGCAAGCGCGGCAAATGACGCCAACTACATTGTCAGAAATTACACGCTTGGACCTTCTGCTGCAAACAAAACAATAATCCTTGAGTTTATGTGCCTGGCAGACGCAAGCAGCGAGTACTGCCGTGTTGATGATGTGCGCGTCAATGGAACAAGCATTGACAAAACACCGCCAACAATTTCCTGGACAAACCTGAGCAGCGCAATGCCTTATGTTGGAGACTCGCTCTGCTTCCTTGCAAATGTGAGCGACAATTCAGGGGTAAATTCTGTAAATGCGCTCATAATGCTGCCAAACGGAAGCAACATAACACTGCCATTGTACGATGACCTGACGTGCAACAGCGAGCCTGATGACGGCGTGTTTTCAAACCACATAATCGTCCCTGTGGATGGCACGTACAACTGGACAATTGTCAATGCGACTGACAAGATGGGCAATACTGCAATTGCAAGCATTGGAAGCCGCTTTGATGGAGTTTTGGGAATGCCGCAAATATACTCCAACAGCATCCTGCCAAACATTTCGCGCTACAATAACGGCACAATCATCAATGTTGCGCTGATAAACACATCAAACGATGTTTATGCAACCCAGAACCTGCCCAAAAACACAGAAACATACATGTACTTCAACTGGACACTGAATGTTTCAGGCGAAATACTTGCAGGCAATGCAACAATTGAGCACCGCTACAGCTCAGCAACAGGAGTGACTGTTGATTTGCAGATTAAGAACGGTACTGTATGGCAGAATGCGTGCTACCTGACTGTTTCTGCAAGCGATGTGACAGACTATTGCGACCTTGCGGCATTTGTGCAGGGCAATGCAAGCATCATAAACAAGCTTGAACTCCGAACGAATGTTTTAACAGGCAACCAGGCCAGGACGCAGTATGTCGATTATGTCAGCCTGGGCATTGAAGTTGCGCCTCCGGGCGCTTTGATACGGTGCGGCACAATCACCTCATCAAGAACTCTGAGCAAAAACCTGACATCAAACGGCACGTGCATCACATTCGGCGCTGACAACATATTCCTTGACTGCAGCAATTACTCAATATTTTACGATGCGACAGGAGGAGGGGGAGAAGGAATCCTTGCCTCTGCAAGAAAGAATGTGACAGTCAGAAACTGCCTTGTACGCGACATAAACGCCTCAGGCAATTTCGGCATCGGAGTGCTTTTCAGGAGCACAAACTCAAGCGCAATACTGAACACCACAATATTCACAAACGGCACAGCCTCAAACCACGGAATACTGATAAGCGACAATTCCCAGAACAATACAGTCAGGAACTGCACAATCACTTCAAGGGGGAACGAATCATTCAACACAGGAATACGGCTCTTCAATGCAAGCAGGGGGGCGGTAATATCCGGCAACACAATCAGGACAAATGGCACAGACAGCAACCACGGTATTCTTTTCCAGAGCACAGTAACAGGCTCAGCTGTTGAGAACAACACAATACAGACAAGCGGCTCCTCAACGACCAATGTCGGAATCATCCTTATCTCATACTCCTCAAACAACACAATAGCAGGAAACACAATAAACACAAGCGGGCTGAGCGACAGCTATGGGATACTGCTCCAAAGCTCTGCCGGCAACAACATCAGCAACAACACAGTGCGCACGCGCGGGATAAGCGGTTCAAACCAGGGAATGCGCATTGAAAGCAGTTCAGGAAACAGGCTTGTAAGCAATAACATTTCCACAAACGGCACTGCAAACAACCACGGCATACTCCTGCTAAACAGCGCATCTGACAACCTTGTGGAAAACAACACAGTGCTTGCCTCTGGAACTGCCTCCTTCAATGCGGGAATTTATGCTGTCACAAACACAATAAGGACAAACATCAGCAAAAACACTGTTCTTTCAATGGGCGACAATTACAGCATTGGCATCCTGATTGAAAGCGGTTCTGACAACAGCATGATTTCAAACAACAACGTCACCACAGCGGGCAAAGGAACAGACAATTACGGCATTGAAATTGCAACAACAATAACAGGGACAGCAATTGAAAACAACACCATTTCCACAAGCGGCATATCAAACAACCACGGAATATTGCTGGTAAGCGCTATTGCGAACTCGCAGGTTAAAAACAACACAATAAGCGCGCAAGGCACAGGAGAATTTAATGTCGGAATTTACCTGGTATCTGCAGCAAGCAATTCCATTATCCTCTGGAACACCGTGCGGACAAACGGCACGGCAAGCAACCACGGAATGCTTCTGCAAAGCAATGTTGGAAACAACACCGTGCGGGCTAACACCCTTGTTACAGGGGGCTCTGCGGCAAGCAATGTGGGGATTTATCTCCTCACAAACTCTGCAGACAACATAATATCAGGCAACAAGGTCAACACAACAGGAACAGGCGCAGGAATCGGAATAAGGGTTGAGGCAACAGCTGAAAGGAATACAATAGCCAACAACACAATACAAACAGTAGGAAGCGGAGAGGCAAACTATGGAATTTATGCAACAAACACGGTAAACAACAACACTTTTGCAAACAACACAATACGCACAAACGGCACTGCAAACAACCATGGCATCTTCATTGAAAATACTGCGAATGACAACAACATAACAGAAAACACAATCCGCACTGCAGGAACAGGGGCAAACAACATTGGAATAGTCCTGCTGACATTAGTCTCAGGGAACAAAATAATCTCGAATAGGATAAACGCAACAGGCACAAACTCAAACAAAGGAATGCTCCTGCAGGCAATAGCAAGCTACAACTCAGTCATAAACAACACAATAATCACAAGCGGCAGTTCAAACAGCAACTTCGGAATTTACCTTTACTCATTCAGCTCAGAAAACAACATCAGCGGAAACTCAATCAATACGAACGGCACAAACTCAAACAGCGGCATACGCATTGAAAGCGGAGCAGACAAAAACACAATTTCAAACAACACAATCACGACAAACGGCAACGAAAGCAGCAACTACGGAATACACGCGCTCATAACAGTCGCGGGAACACTTTTGGAGGGCAACAGGATTTCAACAAACGGCACAGACAGCAACCACGGTATTCTTTTCCAGAGCACAGTAACAGGCTCAGTTGTTGAGAACAATACAATAAGCACATCAGGAACAGCAGGAAACAATGTTGGAATCAACCTTCTTTTCGCGGTCTCAGGAAACACAATTGCCAACAACACAATAAGAACAAACGGAACATTCATCAACCACGGAATACTGCTCCAAAGCAGCGTTGGAAACAACACAGTGCGGGCAAACACAATAGTTACAGGGGGGCCAGGGGCAAGCAATGCTGGCATTTATCTCATCACAAACGCCTCTGAAAACACTGTTATTGGCAACTTTGTGAATACCACAGGCAGCGGCGGAAGCGATGCAATAAGGCTCAGCAGTGACGCTGACCTGAACATTGTGGCAAACAACACCCTGCGTACCAATGGCACAGGGGGCTCAAACAACGGAATACTCATCTCAGCGTTTTCAGAATACAACTCGGTGCTTGCCAACACAATAACCACAGGCGGAACCTCAAACAATCACGGAATGCTCCTACAGGAATATTCTACGCTCAATAATTTCACAAACAACAACATCAGCGCAGGCGGAACATCTGACAATACAGGCATTTACGTATACAACTCCTCATCAAACACATTCTCAACCCACAACATAACAGCAGCAGGCGCAGACAGCCACGCGATACGAATCGTTGACAGCAGCAACAATATTTTCAACCAGACAATAATGTTCAACCCTTCTGAGTGGATAAGCGCAAGCAGCAACACTTTCACAAACCTGACAAACACGACATTTGAAATGCCTGACGGCAGCATAAACCTGCCGTTCAGCGTGGAGCTTAACGGCACGATTGACGTGACCAAGGCGTCCCTGAACATCACTTTTAACAACAGCTACATAAAAACCACTTCGCTGCCATTCTTCAACACCACAGGAATAATCCTTTTGCGCGGCATAAATGAATCAGAGCCGGGCATAATCGCAGATTTCTTGGACAATGGCGTGTTCACTGAATGTACTGAAGAAACCTGCACTGTTCTTGAAAACAACCAGACCCTGAAGCAGGTGCTGTTCAATGTCTCGCATTTCACAAGCTACAGTATAAATATACTGTCAAGGCTGTTGGTTTTCAACATCTCGCCTGTGCCAAACTCGGAGTTCCTCATTAATGCCACAATCAGCATCGCTGCAAATGCGACCGCAAGCAAAAACAAGGTAATAGACACTGTGCTTGCAAACATCACAAAACCAGACGGAAGCTCAATTGTTGTTCCGCTGCTGAACCAGTCAAAGGACATTTACAATGCAACAATCAGCGGAAGCGATATTTACCTGCGCGGAACATACAACATAACATTTATTGCAAATGATACTAGCAGCCGCATTAACTCAGCGGTCATAGTCCCATTCATCAGGCGCTCATTGGGGATAATTGACCTGATTGACACTAATGGAAATCTGATAAACGCAAGTATTACTATCATTGCAAACAATTCAGGGATGCTTGATCTTGACGTGAATATCAACAGTCCTGAATTGGCAAATGGCCCGCATAATATTGTAATTTCAAACCACGACCCGTCAAGCCCGCACGGAATGTTCAGGCAGGGATATGATGCAGGCGAGAATTTGTTCCTAAGCACAACAGACAGCGCGATTGACCTTTCACTGCTTAATTTCAGTTCAATAAGCTTCACGAAAAAGGCATATCCAGGCCACACGCTGTTAAAATGCGCGTACTTCAACTACACCTCGCAAACCTGCATTGACCTTTGCCCTGGCGAGCCAAACTGCTCAATACAGGAAAAGGGGCTCTGGCTCATGGCTGCAGATGCGAGCGATGACGGCTATTACCACTTCGAGCTGCTAAACGCGACAGACCCGGGATTTGGAGAATACAACACCTCGCAAAGGCCTGGCGAGATAAACACAACTTCATCGACGCCTGTAACAGCAATCCAACTTAACATGACACCTGCCAGCGCAACATACCAGTACATAATATTCGGATATGCCGAGCTTGCAGGGTATGCCTATGGTGACAAATTCTGCTCATTGTTTTCACTGAATGGCACAAATGAAATCGGCCGCCTTAATTACACCGCGGTATCAACAAGAACATCAAGCCCGCCCGGATATTACCCGCAGTTCTACACCCAAAAGCTCGTTAATCTCAACGCAAACAATAACAATCTCAGCGTGCAATTCTGCTCGCTAGTAGGCGGTACAACAACGTTTATCCGCAGGGCGACTGGCATAGCAGTACTTGTCAATAACAACGATGCATTGACAAATGACAGCGGAGACACGTTCACCCCGCTGACTACAACAGGCACAGATATACGCGTCACAAACCTCTCTTTCACCCCCTCTGTGACACAAAACCTGCTTGTATTGGCAAGCACAGAATATATGCCAGTCTCGACAACAAGCAATTACATAAACATATCACTGAAGATAAACAACACAGAATCAGGAAATGCATACACAATTGCCACTGCTGCAAATGATGTCATGATGTTTGGCACGCATAAAATGATATTCAATGCCACAGCAGGGGTTCAGCAGAACTTCACAATCGTCACAAGGGTAGACACCACATCGCAAATAAGGCGCGCAAGGATAATTGTGATGCCTGTTGCTGAATTTTACTATAACGCATCAGAAAACTCCTCATACACCACCTTGACAACTCCCCAGAACAAGACCTGCCTTAACTTCAACCTCAGCAGTCCAGCAGACGTGCTTGCACTTGGCAGCGCAGAATTAACGCAGAATTCATTCAAGGTAACTGACCAGCCGGGAGCACAACTTATCCTAGATAATGTGGTGATTGGAAATACAACACTAAACGTCAGGACAGGCTTATCATGGCTTACTTCCATGGCTGTTGGGGCAACAAACCTGAGCGCTGGAAGCCACAGTGTTTGCCTTGCTTTCAGGAGCGATGCAGGCACAGCAACAAAACAAATCAAAAGGGGGCGCATCACAATCATACCTATGAGCAGACCAGACTTATTCATCAATTCGAGCTACATTAATTTCAATGATACAAATCCCAATGAACTTCAAAACATCACAATCAATGCAACAGTCTTCAACTTAGGCTATGCAGCTGCGCCAAATGTGCTTGTTAACTTCTGGGACGGCATTAACTGCACAGGAACATACATCGGAAATTACACAATCTCACCTGTGCTTCTTGGCGGGCGGAACGCAACCGTGAACATAACATACGTCAGCGTTATCGGCAACCGCACAATAAGCGTGTGCGTTGACCCATACAACTGGGTTCAGGACAGCAACAGGTCAAACAACAATGCCTCAAGGACTCTGAATGTAAAGGCGCACAGCTTTATTTACGGCAAAATCACAGGAAATCTTACCCTGGCAAACGCGAATGACACAACCAAGTTTGAGTGGAACCACACAGACGCAGGGCTGATATACCTGTTCACAAACAGCACCCAGTTTAACTTCTCAACACTGCAGGCAATAGGAAGGAACACCACAAATGGCACAGTGCAGAACAACTTCATATTCATGAACACCAACCTGAACATGACTGGTTTCAATGACTCAATGCAGTTCATATGGGCTGTTGACAACAGCACTCCAAAGGCAACAAGGAGCTTTACAGTATTCAACCGCGTCATTGAGAATGTTCCTGTAATAAACAGCACAAACACAAGCAGCTTTGTCACAGGTGTGCTTTGGGACACTGAGCACGACACAAATGGCTATTATGACACTGTTGACAAGGAGCCAATTGTGTTCATCGCCAACATCAACCTGAGCCAGAACAGCCAGTTCGCGAACAATATAGACTATGAGGCAAGGATTCCAACACTCCTGCGCTCATACATAGCCAACCAGAGCCAGATTGTATATATAGTAGAGCTGGACTGAAAAGGAACATTTAAATATCTGATAATCACACTTCATCCGGAGAAAAAGGGGAGACAATATAGTGATTATAAATGTAAAACGAAGACTGTTAGGAATAGCCCTGCTTCTAATAGTTACACTTGTCTCTGCCAATGCGGTTCTCGCAGTCCCTGAAGGGCTGGACAACACAACCATAGTTGACAGTCAGACAAGAGGAATAAGGCAGGGAGCGCCAATAACAGCACAAGGAGGAAACATCACCTGGCTTAATGTCTCGCTTCGCTCGCAGACAAGCGCCTGGCAGGGTTTTGTTGGAAACATAACCAACAGCGGGCTTGTCCTTGATGACTCATCAGGAGACAGGTTTTACTCATGGAACCTCACAAATGTCTCAGGAGAAATATACGCCTCAAGAAACTCATCAATCTACTGGACTAACATATGGCCCCAAAACGTCTGCGCAGTTGACGAAGACCTTACAGGGCACAAGTCAGACAGGACAAGCAAAACATTTGACGCGAGCGCAAACACAGTCAACTTCACAGTTGGAAACATAGCGATTAACTCAAGCAGCGCGTGCTCAGCACTGCCAAACGTGAACAACACAAAGCAGAAGCAGTTGGGCACAAACTTCTTTGAAAACATAATACTCACCACAAGCAATACAGCACTTAACTCCACAATATATACAGGCATACTTCAGCAGGAAGGAACAGCAGGATTTGACAGCGGATACTACAACTTTCAGCTCATGGTTCCTGTTAATGTCACATCAGGTTTTAACACATACTACCTCTACGCAGAGATTGAATAATGATTACCACTAAATAGTGAAAAGCAATATTTATATACTAGTAGTGTAGTAATTAGCCAAACAAGTATACCCTTTGCGTATACTGGTTTAAAAAAAGAGGTGAGAGCGAGTGAAACAGAAACTAACAATATCGCTAATTTTGGTGTCGTTATTCCTGTTCAGCGTAATGGCAATACAGGCATTAGCTATTCCTGAAGGGCTGGACAACATAACGATTATTGACAGCCAGGAAAAGGCACCAAAAACAGGAGGAGCGCCGATAACAGCTGACGCAGGAAACGTCACTTGGCTCAACGTGAGCATCAAGAAGCAGACAGCTGCCTGGCAGGGTTTTGTTGGAAACCTGACCAACAGCGGGCTTGTGCTTGATGACACATCTGGAGACAGGTTCTACTCATGGAACCTCACAAACATGTCAGGCGAAATATACGCATCCAGAAACGCGTCAATATACTGGTACACAATATCGCCAGAGAACGTCTGCGCAGTTGACGAAGCGCTTACAGGAAAGGGCGGAGACAGGGTAAGCAAGACCTTTGACGCGAGCGCAAACACAGTCAACTTCTCAGTTGGAGTAATAGCCATAAACTCAAGCAGTGCGTGCTCAGCTTTGCCATATATAAGTGGAGCGAAGCAGACAACCACAAACACGTTTGAGAACCTGATTTTGTCAACCGCAACAGGTGCCACGAACAATACGATATACACTGGCATCCTGGAGGCAGGAACAGCAGGATTTGACGGCCAGGAATATAACTTCCAGCTGCTTGTTCCAGTTAACAAGACAACAGGGTTGACAACGTACTACTTGTACGCAGAGGTAGAGTAAACCGATAGCTTTTTATTCTCTTTCTTTTCTTTTTTATTATATGCAAAGAGGGGTAGCGCTGTTAATCGTTCTTTCACTGTCCTGCCTGCTTTTGCCCTATTCAACAGAGGCAAAAACAGTTGTTGTGAACTCACAGGACTGGATTGATGTCTACAGCGGAATGGTTTATGCGCGCCTTACAGACGGTCCTGTTTTGTTCATGACCAGCAAGAGATATATCACAATCCTTGACAAAATGATGCCTCCGGGCGAGTCTGTGCTAATAATAGAGTCTGACAGGCTGCCTTACTCAGCAAACCTCGCAGGAACATTAAGAAGGCAAGGGTATGACACCCAGACAATATTCTCAGGAGGAGGGCTTGCGCTTAACCTTGAGCTGGCAAAACAGCTTAAAACAACAAAATTCATAATAGTAGACCCGACATACGGCTTTAACGCAGTTTCTGTTGCGCCATACGCTATTGCCACAAAGGCTTATGTCCTGATTGTTGAGGACAAGAACATTGACCAGGTATTCAGCTACCTTGCGTCCCTGCCAAAAATTGACAAGCTGCTGGTTTACGGGCAAGTATCTGAAACTGTCCTGCAAAAGCTTTCAGGATTTTCACCAGAAATAATAGACACAGGCCACCGCTATAAGGACAATATTGAGATACTGAACAAGTATTTCCAGGCAACCCCTGTCTCAAACCAGGCAGTGCTCACAAGCGGAGAATTCCTTGAAAACCAGATAATCGGAGGAGAGCCAGTCATACTTGTGGGCAAGGAAAGGGTTCTTGAAAACACAATAAGTTTTGTCAAAAACGCCAACCTGAAAACAGGGGTTCTTATTGGCAATGACCTTACCCGCGCAGCAAAGATGCTCAAGGACGCAACAGGACTGCCAATTTTCGTCAAGATAGGCCAGGGAGTTCCAATGGGCATATCCACATATGAGCCAATAAAGGCTCTTGACATGTTCTTCCTTCCTGCGCTCGTGATACAAATCGAGCTGGGCTATGTCCAGTACAACACGATTGACAAGACACTTGAGATAGTTTACAGGAACCGCGGAAGCAGGACAACACTCTCTGGCGCAATAGGAATAATGGTTGACGGCACAACAATAATGACTGTGGGTGACAAAGACCTGCAGCGCCTTGAGAGAAATGAGACACGCGGATTCAGGTATCAGGTTGACCTTTCAGAATACATTGGGCAGAACAAGAACCTCACAGCAGACATATTCACAATTTACGGCGAATCACCTGAGATAATGGACAGGGCACTGGCAGCACAGGTGCCAATAAGGATATCAACGGCGGATGACAACTGCGAACTTAAGCTCGGCAAAGTGACATTTGACGAGCGCACCCAAAGAATATCAGTCAATCTTGAAAACCCGTCAGATTCTGACTGCTACGCATCCATCAACCTGATGGACATGACAATTGACGACCAAAAACAGCTGGTCAACTACCCAGGACAGGCATTCATAACTGCAGGAAGCAGGGAAACATTCAAGATAAAGCAGAGACTGACCCCTGTTGACATCGCTGACAATCCCAATGTCCACGTGCGAGTGCTTTACGGCGCCCATGACGGCCTGCTCTTCAAGATTATAGACGAAACAGTGCAGTTTGGAATGGCAGGTGAATACACCTTAATAATCATAATTGCAGTAATCGCAATCCTTCTCATACTTGTGATAGTCCTGTTTGTGCTCTGGCGCAGGTCAAGAAAGGAAAAGCCCCTGAGCAGCCAGTTTGAGTATCACAAACCAAGAGGAAGGGGATTGTGAACCAAAAGATACTTCTCGCGGCATTGATTATCTGCATTTCAGCAATATTTGTTCAGGCAGCGCCGCCTTACGCAATAACAGCAGACGCAGGCAACATAACCTGGCTTGTGCAAATGGGGATTATGCGCCAGACAGACCACTGGCAGGGATACGCAGGAAGGGTGCATTATGGCACAGCAGCGCAAAAGCCCACAGATGTCAATGCAACAGGAAGCTTTGTCAATTCCACAAACATCAACCTCACAATAGACTGCAACAATCCGACATATGTTTCAGGCTTTGTCGCATTCAGCAATACAAGCACGCCGCCATCAGGGCTTGTGCCAGGAGACCTTACAATCATTGACAGGCTGACAGGCAACAAGTCAGACAGCGGAACAGGCACTTTCACAGTAATCAGCACATTTGACATGCCAAGCGGGTCAATAGCAAATGTGCCAACAACATTCACTTATGTTAACGAGACTCCGCAATCAAACTTTTTCCGCGAGGGATATTTCAACCAGGGAAATGACCTTGTTTTCATAACCCAGATAGAGCAGGCGCTCGCAGGATACAACACGAGTTTCTTTGACTTCCAGTCACTGCTTGTCGCGCCAAACAGGACAACAATCCCTTACTACATTTTTGCAGACCTGAACTTCTCGTGCCCGACACCGATTCCGCCAGGAGGACCTGGAGGCGGGTCAGGAGGATATCCCGGAGTGTGCATAGTTTTCTGGGTGTGCGACCCCTGGGGCGCGTGCAGGGATGACGGATTCCAATACAGGCAGTGCAGGCCAAGGATTGAGTGCCCAAACATGACAGGAAGGCTAAGGCCTCCGCAGGTCAGGCAGTGCCAGCCGCGCGAGGAAATGCCGGAGGTAATATCTGAGCGCAGGATTTTCATGCCAGGATTTATCGGCAATCTCTCATTGAACCTCACACCAAGAGGGGGATACATACTTGAGCCCGCAGTGATGAACGGCACTTTCAAGAATAATAACTACCTTTCACTTGAAGACATAACTTACAGGATAACAACACCGCAGATATACACGTCTTTTGCAAATGCCCACCCTTACACAATGGTCTTTTGGAACACTGCGATTGGCGGATGGACAGACCACGGCCACGCTGAAGCAAGGGCGCTAAACTGGGGCGTTATACCTCCAGAACCGCTTGCAAGGCTGAATCCAAGGACAGTTGAGCCTTACCAGTTCATGCTAATCCCGCCGGTGATGCAGCCAAAGACAGTTGACATAGGAGTCAGCGCTTATTCAGGCGATTTCAGGGTCAAGTCAACAATGGCGCCTTTCAATGTGGACGTGCGCCCATTCCAGGTGGCTGGCGAATGGCGCAATCCAGGAGTGCTTGTGCTTTACTTTGTAGTTGACAACCGCGGAAGCAAAGAGAAAGACATAAATATTGAGTTTGACCTTAACCGCGGAAGGAGCACGCTGACAGCAGAACTCCTTGGTCCGCTGACTGTGCCCGCAGACTCTGTGGCGATTTATGGCCACGAGTACAGGCTTGGAAGCTCTGCGCAGAAAGCGGAAATTATTGACGCGCAACTGGTCTCAAAAGAAGGGACAATACACAAAATTTACAGGCTGAAGTAAAAAAACCGCAATATTTCAGCTTCGCTCACCTCTCTTGCTTCATCTTTCACAAAACAGCACAAAATCATCGTATTAACTTAGTAGTGAAAATAAAGGTGTTACAAAGGGAGTAAAAAAAGAAAGGAATTTATACTGTTTCTGTAAAAAACACCTGTGGGAGAGTGTTGGTACTACAAAAAGAGTATTAACTCTGCCGAATAGTAGGGGGACTACTACAAAAAGAGTATTGATTGGGTTGGTTGTAGCACAAAAAGAGAGTGGGAAAACAGTTGCCGAACTGAAAAAAGACATTTTGGCGCTTTCAGCTGATGAGCTTGTTAGCGTGCAGGCTCACACCAAAAAAACCATTCGTGCAAAACAGCCGCTTCCAACGCACATTCCTGTCTCAATTTTTGCAACAGAGCTCAGCCCGGCAGAAGCAGTTGTAAAATACCTCAAAGAGCACCACGCCCTCACTTTCAGCGAGATTGCAAAGCTAATCAACAGGGACCAGCGCGGAATCTGGGGCTCTTATGCGCGCTCGCAGAGAAAACTGCCTGGAGAATTTGAACTGGAATCTGTCATCCACAAAATACCCATTTCCTGCTTCAGTGACCGCTCAAAATCAATACTCGAGCACATTGTCACGCACCTGAAAGACGAGAAAAACCTCAAGCCAGCTCAAATCTGCGCGCTTCTTGACAAAAAACGAAGCACAATATGGACTGCATACCAGCGCGCCAGGAGGAAGCAGAATGCGTAAGCTCCTCCTTGTCCTCACAGTGCTGATTGTATTGTCAGCGGCAATCATCTCAACAGCATATTCTGGAATTGCCAGCGTGCAGACTACGAACAACACAGCAGAACAACAATTGCCTGTTCCTGCTGCACAAACCGCGCCTGCTGATGATATTTTCGGAGGAAAGCTTGAAGCACTGGTGAGCTCTGTTGAGATATTCATTGAAGACCACAATGGGGGCAGGAAAGCGCCGTCTGCTCTTGCAGTCACTGACCCTGCGACAGGAAAGCCAACCAAGGTTATGAAGAACAAGCGGTATGACATACTTGTCAATATTTCAAAAGGAAGGCGCATTTCAATCAGGAATGCCCTTGTCAAAGAAGAGGCATTCCCTGTAAAAGTTGAGGACGTTCCTGCAAGCAAGCGCTTCAAGTCAATTGTCGCGATTGACCTGTCAGAAATTGACTTCGCGAACGCAACATATTACGTGAAGGCAACAGGCAATGAACTTTTCCACTGCAACCGCTGGAATTATACTGCGCAGACATGCGACGGGCGCTGGGAAAAAATAAAGAACCTTGTCCCGGGAAAGACTTATGCAATATCACTAAGACCAAATGACCTTGCGCTCGCAGAAGGCAGAAGAATCTTATTTGACGGCGTTGGCGCAAACAGCCTGCCGGTAAATGCAGTAACAATGTCATACAGGTACACAAAAAACGCGATAATCAAGGAAAAAGAGTATCCCACACTCGCCAGGAATGAGGAAAAGAAATTCCGCAACAGGAAAATAGGAAATACAGACAATTTCATCATAAGCTCACCCATCACCTACTCAGGATATGCATACCCTGACAATTCGCCACTAAGAGGGCAAAAAGATGTCACATTTGAATTTGTCATAGAAAACCTGACTAATGGCAAGCCCGCAAGCGTCAGGGGAAGGACAAGACTGCCCCAGAATTATCAGGGCGAGTTCTGGTTTAATGCGAGCCAGCCCAATCTCATAAACCAGGATTGGAATATGAGCTGGGAATACTCAACCACATACAAGACAGTAATAAACAGTGAAACAATAACGGTTTATGAAAACGAAACAGCGATTGATACAGCAACGCAAGCGTGTTTCCCAAAAGAAGACGTAGAATATGACACTTACAATGAAGGCAAAACACTGATTGATACTGCAACGCACATATGTGTTCCAGCAGAAAATCCATTTGATGACCCTTTTGATGAGAATGTAAAAGTAATTGACACAATCATAAAACAAATCCCTTCCAAGGAATTCACAAATTACCAGAAGATCACTAATATCACTGGTTTTAAGGCGCTTTTGCCAGGCAGGGCATTCCTTGACCCGTCAGTTGACAGCTGTTTCCAGATAAATACGAGCGGAACCTACACCCTTAACGCGACAATAAACTCAACAATAGGTTGCATCAAAATCAGCGCAAGCAACGTAATGATTGACTGCGCTGGAAACACAATCAATTACAACACGGTCGCTGGGTCGTACAATCTTGGCATTAACGTGACCCAACAACAAAATATAACCGTAATAAGTTGCCACATAAGATCTACCAACGTAGCAGTTGGTGGAGGAAACACCGCAATTTACCTAAACCAAGTAAATGACAGCCTGATTCTCAACAACACACTGGAAGCCAACGGAACAGGCTCCAATGATGGTGTAGACATAATATCAACGTCATACAGAAACCAGATTATTAACAATACAATCTTGGCAGCGGGAGACGAGGGGGGCGGTACTAATCAATATGGAATTTATATATACAATACAACATTGGCATTGAACAACATCACAGGAAACAACATAACAGCAAACGGATCAAACACCCAGACTGGAATATTTTTAAGAAACACCACAGATAACACAGTCAATCGCAACATAATACGCTCAACAGGACGCACAAGCAGCAATTACGGCATAGCGTTGAACACTGCAGTTGGGAACAACATTAGCAACAACAACATAAGCACGGGTGGAACACTCCTCAATTACGGGGTGTATGTATTCACCAACTCAAACAATAACATAATTGATAACAATACAATACGCGCAGGAGGATTGGGAAGCACAACCGGCAATCACGGCGTGTACTTGACCAACTCAGTTGGGAATAACATTACAAACAACAACATATCAGCAAACGGAACAAGCGCTAATTACGGAATACACCTCTTAACCGGTGCGAACAACACCCTTATCGATAACAACTGGGTCGCTACAAAAGGAACCACGTTTAACAATTACGGCATTTACTTGTATGACCTGTCATCAGGAAACAGCATCACAAAAAATAACATAACAACAAACGGAACACTCAACAATTACGGAATATACATCAATGCCAGCGCAAACAATACTCTCATCAGCAACATAATTATCGCAAAAGGAAGCACAACCAACAATCACGGCATCGTATTAGACAACTCAACAACAAACAATGTTACGAATAACAACATATCAACAAGCGGAACACTACAAAATTTCGGAATAATCCTCATAACCGACACGAACAATAATCTTGTCAACAACAATGTAGTCCGCACAAAAGGAAGCGCAGGCGCTAGCAATTTTGGCATTTACTTATTCATCAGAGTATCAGGAAACAACATCAGTAATAACAATATAAACACAAGCGGAACAAGCGGCAATACCGGAATATACTTCAGTTCCAACGCGAGCAACAATATTGTCGACAACAACACAATAAAAGCAAGTGGAACCACGACAGATAATAACGGCATCCACTTATTTGCCGATTCATCAGGAAACAACATCACAAACAACAACATCAGTGTCATGGGACAAGCAAGGAATTGTGGAATATACCTCATAACCCTTGCGGATAACAACACTGTCAACAACAACATAATCCGCACAAACGGAACAGCCGTAGGCTTGAATACCGGCATCTACCTGGGCACAGTATCAAGAAACAGCGTCATTAACAACGACATAACAACAGGCGGTGTAGGCGCTAACAATGTCGGAATACAACTCCAAGCCAACGCACACAACAACACTGTCAACAACAACATAATCAGCGCAACCGGAACCACAACCGGCAATGTCGGCATCGCCATAACACCAGGACTTGATAACAATCTCACAAACAACAACATAACAACCCGGGGAACAACCGGCAACAGCGGAATAACGCTTAATCAAGGTTCAAACAACACCCTTGTCAGCAATAACATAATCCGCACAAGAGGAAGCATTGGCAGCAATTTCGGCATTTCTTTGAACGCAGGCTCATCAAGAAACACAGTTAACAACAACAACATCATCACAAACGGCACAACCCTCAATCACGGAATATACCTCCAAACAGGCGGGAGCAACAATACTATCAACAACAACATAATCCGCACAAACGGAAGCACGACCAACAATGTCGGCATCCTGTTGAGCGCCACAGCTGATAATAATGTTACAAACAACGATATAATAACAAACGGAACAACCACCAATTACGGAATACAACTCTCAACCGGCACAAACAACACCATTGTCAACAATAACACAATCACAACAGGAGGAAGCGCAGAAAGCAATTACGGCATCTACTTGTTCACAAGAGCATCAGGAAATAATGTTACGAACAACAATATAACAACAACCGGAACAAGCGATAATGTGGGAATATACCTCACAATCAACGCGAACAATAACTATCTCGATAACAACAAAGTCATCACAGGAGGAAGCGCTGGTGCCAATTATGGAATTATCATGATTAGCACGGTTTCAGGGAACAATGTCATAAACAACAACATAACAACAACCGGAACAAACGGTAACACAGGAATTTACATTGGTACCAGTGCAACTTACAATTTAGCAAATAACAACGTAATCAATGCAGGAGGAAGCGAAGACAATAACTGGGGCATAACCCTGTATGACATAGTATCAGAAAATAATGTCACAAACAACGACATAACAACAAGCGGAACAACACTCAATTACGGAATATACCTCTATTCCAACGCGAACAACAACCTCGTCAACAACAACCTTGTCAGCGCAGGAGGAAGCGGGGCCAGCAATTTCGGCATCTACTTATCCAACACATTATCAGGAAACACAATTAATAATAATATCATAAACACGAGCGGAACAAGCGCTAACATAGGAATATGCCTACAAACCAACTCGCACAACAATTCGGTAAACAACAACATAATAAACGCGAAAGGCAGTTCAAACCAAAATCACGGTATTTACTTGAATGACGTGGTAATAAACAATAATATTACGAACAATAACATCACCACAAATGGAACAAGCGGCAATATTGGAATAGACCTTTTATCAAGCGTAAAAAATAATTGGGTCGATAACAACATAATAAATGCGAACGGAATATGGAGCGACAATTACGGTATTTCCTTAACTAGCATTTCATCAGAAAACATCATAAGTAATAACAGCATAACAACAAACGGAACATACGCCAATCACGGAATATACCTCTATTCCGACGCACAGAACAACCTCGTAAATAACAACAGAATCAGCACAGGAGGAAGCGAAAACAGCAATTACGGTATAATGCTATACAGCATAGCATCAGGAAACACAGTCACAAACAATAACATAACAACAAACGGCACAAGCACTAATCACGGAATATGCTTACAATACATCGCAGACGACAATATTATCAACAACAACAGAATCATCACAAGCGGAAGCACAAACAATTATGGTATTTACTTGTTTGACACGGTACTAAGAAATAACATTAGTACCAACACGATCTCAACAACAGGAACAACTGACAATTACGGAATAAGACTGGAACAGTTCGCTGAAAACAACACGTTGGATTACACCAATATTTCTACTACAGGCACGCTCAGCTACGCAATCTACATCAACAGTTCAAACTATTCATCATTCAACCGCACAATACTGAATAATCCTGCGCAATGGATTAACGTGTCTGACACTTCAGAGAATAATTTCACAAACACCACATTCTGGATGCCGAACGGAAGCATAAACCTGCCATTACTGATACAACTCAACAGTCCAACAGACATAACGCTGGACAAGCTCAATATTACCTTTAACAACGCATACCTGAACAGCACAAACCTAACAATCCTGAACACAACAGGAATAATCACGCTTTACGGAATAACTGCAGTAAATCCTGAGCCGCAGGTTGACTGGAATGACACCAGCAACTATGAAAACTGCCCTGCAGACACGTGCACAGAACTGAACTATTCAGGCGGAACTTATGTATTCAATGCCACTCACTTCACAAGCTACAGCACTTATGACGCGAGTGCAATAACATCCTGCCCCGTAACAATCAACTCCAGCGCCACTTTGACGCAGAGCCTTGCCTCAAGCAGCACATGCATAACAATCGGCAATGACAGCGTCGTGCTTGACTGCAATGGATTCAATATTTCTTATGACACCGGCGGCGGTGATTTTGTGTCAGGCATTTCTGTTGGCAAGTATTCTAACATCACTGTTCAGAATTGCAACATACGGGACACCACTGCCGCAGGAGCCAATACCAATGGAATAAACTTCACAGGCACAAATAACAGCGTGATAACCAACAATAACATCTCAACAAACGGAACAAGCACCAATATCGGAATAAACCTTGAAGCCAGCGCAAACAATAACAGTGTCAGCAACAATCAAATAAACACAAGAGGAAGTTCAAACTTCAATTACGGCATTCAATTATACAACACGGCATCAGGAAACACAGTTACAAACAATAACATCACAACAAGCGGCGCGGGCAACAATCACGGAATACGCATCTCAACAAACGCAAACAACAACAGCGTTAACAACAACACAATCCGGGCAAAAGGAAGCGCGACCGCCAATTACGGCATCCTCTTATATATCACAGCATCAGAGAATAATGTCACAAACAACAATATCACAACAAACGGCACAGGCGCCAATTCTGGAATAGTCTTACAAACCATCGCAAATGATAACCTCATTAGCAACAACATAATCAGCACAGGGGGAAGCATAAGCAACAACCACGGCATTTATTTGTTTGACACAATATCAGGAAACAACATCAGCAACAACAACATAACAACAAACGGAACAAACATCAATAATGGAATATACCTCTTATCCAACATAAATAACAATCTCATCAACAACAACAAAATCAGCACAGGAGGAAGCGCAGGTAACAACACAGGCATCTACTTAACCAGAACAACATCAGGAAACAATATTACTAACAACATAATCAGTACCACTGGAACAACTGACAATTACGGCATACGGCTTGAGCAGTTTGCTGAAAATAACACGTTGGATTACAACAACATAAGTACTATTGGTACGCTCAGTTATGCAATTAAGATTAACAGTTCCAATTATAACTTCTTTAACCGCACAATCCTGAACAATCCGGTGCAATGGATTAATGTAAGTGACACGTCGCAGAATAATTTCACAAACACCACGTTCTGGATGCCGAACGGAAGCATCAACCTGCCATTCCTAATCCAACTTAACGGCTCAACTGACATCACGCTGAACAAACTCAACATCACAAACAACAAGGCATACCTCAACAGCACAAACCTGACAATCCTCAACACCACAGGAATAATCACACTAAACGCGCTGACATTTACAAACCCGAGGGCAATAGTAGACTGGAACGATGACACTGTGTTTGAAGCCTGCCCTGCGAATATTTGCACGCGCCTGGACTATACTGGCGGCACACTTGTTTACAATGTGTCGCACTTTACAAGCTACTCATCAGACGAGAGTCCGGTATTCAACTTCACAAACATCTCAATAAAAAAGACAGACAACCCAGACCCTGTTAATGTAAACAGCAACCTTGCTTACCAGATTAATGTCTCAAGCACAGGCAACGGAACGGCGTATAATGTGACTGTGAATGACACTTACCCAAATGAAGTAGTCTATGTGAGCGCAGTTCCTGCTCCGACATCAAGCAACAACACGTGGGCGCTTGGCACAATAACAGTCGGAACAAACTTCAGCATAAACATAACAGTGCTCGTCCGCGACATACTTAACGGCACACTCATCAACAACACAGCAAATGTCACCTGGCAGAATGAGACAAGCAGCCTGTTCAGCGCAGTCGTAACACAAAACACAACAGTCCTCAACCCGCCGCTGATGAACTTCAGCAACATCAGCATCACAAAGACTGATTATCCTGACCCAATCGGCATAAAAAACAACCTTGCTTACCAGATTAATGTCACAAGCACAGGAAACGGAACAGCATTCAATACCACAGTCAATGACACTTATCCACCGCAGGTCATCTACATCACATCCGCGCCAACACCGCTGGCAGGCACCAATAATACATGGATACTCGGCAACCTCACACAGGGAACAAACATCAGCATCAACATCACAGTATTCGTGCAGGACATAACCAACGGAACAGTAATCAATAACACCGCAAATGTCACATGGCGGAACGAAACAAGCGGATTATACAGCGCAATAGCAACACAGGCAACAACCGTATTCAATGTATGCCCATACAACATAACAGCAAGCACCACACTCACTTACGACATCGTCTGCCCGGCAACAGCAGTATTAATGCAAGCAAGCAACGTAATGCTTGATTGCGCAGGACACTCAATCCAATACAACGTGCTCGGCGGAACCAACAGCTACGGAGTAGCCTCAACCGGACAACAAAACATAACAATAACCGGATGCACAATCCAGAACACCAATTCATCAGGCGGTTCCGGATATGGAGTTAACTTCAGCAGCGTCAACAACAGCATAATCATAAACAACACAATACAAACTAACGGAACAGGCAGCAATCACGGAATATATCTCTACAACAGTTCGAGCAATAACACAGTCGCCAACAACACAATCCGAGCAAGCGGAACCGCGATTAACAGCTTCGTTTATGGCATTTACATATTTGACCGTTCAACACAAAACAACATAACAGGAAACAACATAACAACAAATGGAACAAACCTCAACCCTGCAATATTCATTAGAACCAGCGACAACAACTTTGTCAACAACAACATAATAACTGCGAAAGGAAGTGCAGACAATAATATTGGCATTTACATGCTTACCACATCAGGAAACAACATCAGCAACAACAACATAACAACGAACGGAACAACCCTCAATTACGGAATGTACCTCCCACGCTCAAACAACAACACCATCAACAACAACCTAATCAGCACAGGGGGAAGCGCAACAGGCAGTAATTGGGGCATTTACGCGTATGCCGCAGCAGGAAACAACATCACTAACAACAACATAACAACAAGCGGTACAGGCGCCAACAATTACGGAATATACCTCTTAACCGGCACGAACAACACACTCGTTGACAACAATACAATCAGCACAGCAGGAACCACGACTGATAATTACGGCATTTACTTGTATGACCTGTCATCAGGAAACAGCATTACGAACAATGTCATAAACACGAGCGGAACACTCAAAAATTACGGAATAAACATTAACTCCAGCGCAAACAACAACTTATTCACAAACACGATTGGGGCAAAAGGAAGCACAACCACCAATTACGGCATCATATTAGACAACACAACAGCAAACAATGTTACGAATAACAGCATATCAACAAGCGGAACAACCACCAATCACGGAATATACATCACGACCTACGCAGACAACAACACGATTAATAACAACACCATAAAATCAGGCGGAAGCACGAGCGCCAATATGGGCATACTTCTTACCAGAGTATTAGGAAACAACATCACAAACAATAACATCAACACAAGCGGAACAACTACCAATTACGGAATATACCTCACAAACGGCACTAATAACACAATTATTGATAACAATAGGGTTCGCACAGCAGGAACCGCAACCGGCGCCAATTACGGCATCTACTTATTTACGGCGTCATCAAAAAATAACATTACGAATAACAACATAACAACAGGCGGTGTGGGCGCCAACAATATCGGAATACGCATCCAAACCCTCGCGAACAACAACCTTGTTAACAATAACCTGATTCAAACAATAGGAACCACAAGTGGCAATACCGGCATACACTTAATCAACACCGCATCAGGAAACAACATTAGCAACAACAACATCACAACAAACGGAACAAACGGAAATATTGGAATATTCTTACAAAACACAGTAAGCAATAATACCATTGACAATAACCGAATCCAAACAGTAGGAAGCACGACCAGCAATCACGGCATCTACTTGGTTACTACAGTATTAGAAAACAACATCACAAACAACAACATAAACGCGCGCGGAACAAACACCAATTACGGAATAGCCTTCAATACCAACGCAAACAACAACCGCATCTACAACAACATAATCAACACAAACGGAAGCGGTGCAGGCAATTCCGGCATTTATTTGGTCAACACCGCATCAGGAAACAACATTAGCAACAACAACATCACAACAAACGGAACAAACGGAAATATTGGAATAGACGCCCAAGAAAATACAAACTATAATCTCTTCGACAACAACAAAATCAGCACAAAAGGAGACACACAGAGCAATTACGGCATCTACTTACTCACATCAGTAGGAAACAACATAACCAACAACAACGTAGCGACAAACGGAACAAGCACTAATTATGGAATATACCTCGTAACCACCTCAAGTGACAATATTATCAATAACAACATTATCAGCGCAGGAGGAAGCACAACTGACAATTACGGCGTTTATCTGTTGGATTCAACAACAACAAACACTGTCACAAACAACAACATCACAACAACCGGAACACTCAACAATTACGGAATATTCATTGGTTCCAGTGCAGACTACAACCTTATCGACAACAACCTAGTCAACGCAACAGGAAGCGGGGACAGCAATTGGGGCATTTATTTGCTCGCTTCATCATTGAATAATGTCACCAACAATCACATCACAACAAACGGAACAAGCAACAATTTAGGAATGATGCTCCTCACTGGCGTATACAATACCCTTATCAGTAACAACCAAATCAGCGCAAGAGGAAGCGCTGGCGGCAATATTGGTATTTGGGTATACAATACCGCATCAGATAACAACATAACTAACAACAACATAACAACAAACGGCACAAGCACCAATTACGGAATATCTCTTGATACCACTGTAAACAATAACCTCATCAGTAACAACCGAATCAGCACAGCAGGAAGCACAGGCAGCAATTACGGCGTGTATTTGAACACAGTAGTTGAAAACAATATCACAAACAACAACATCACAACAAGCGGAACAAACAACAATAACGGAATATACTTCTCAAGCCGCGCGGACAACAACCTTGCCAACAACAACATAATCAGCACAAGAGGAAGCGGAGTAAGCAATACTGGCATTTATTTGACCAGCACAGTATCAGGAAACAACATCAGCAACAACAACATCACAACAAACGGCACAAACGACGATTACGGAATACTCCTCACAACTTATGCGGACAACAACACAATCAGCAACAACATAATCAGCACAAAAGGAGACACAAATAATAATGTCGGCATTTATTTGTACCTCTCAGACAGTAATAATGTTACAAACAACAGCATCACAACAAACGGAACAAGCAGCAATAGCGGAATATACCTCGAAATCAGCGTGAACAACAATCTTATCAACAACCTAGTCACTACAGGAGGAAGCGCGGGCAGCAATTGGGGCATTTACTTGTACTTAATCTCAATCGGGAATAACGTTACGAACAACATCATAACAACAAACGGAACAAACGACAATAATGGAATACGCCTTGAAAGCAGCGCAAACAACAACCTTGTCGACAACAACCTCATCAGCACAGCAGGAAGCGCTGGCAGCAATCACGGCGTCTACTTGCTCACCGCAGTATCAGGGAATAATGTCAGTAATAACATGATTTCAACATCAGGAACAAGCAGCAATTACGGAATGGTGTTAGAACAATACGCTGAAAACAACACTTTCGACTACAACAACATAACAACAAACGGCACAACCTACAATATCGGGGTATATCTCACAAACAATGCAAACAACAACAACGTCAACAACAACCTTGTCAGCACAGGGGGAAGCTCGAACAATAATTACGGCGTGTACCTGGTCGCCACAGTATCAGGAAACAACATCAGCAGCAATAACATCACAACAAACGGAACAACCAATAATTACGGAATGTACCTCGTAACCGACGCAAACAACAACATTGTCAATGAGAACATAATCCTCCCAGGGGGAAGCGGGGGCAGCAACAGGGGCGTTTATTTGAAAATCGCAGCCGGGAATAATATTACGAACAATAACATCACAACAAGCGGCGCAGGCGACAATAATGGAATAACCATTGATAATGCGGAAAACAACACAGTCAACAGCAACAAAATCATCACGGGGGGAAGCTCGAGCGGCAATATCGGCGTTTATTTGACCAACACAGCATCAGGAACCAACATCAGCAATAACAACATAACAACAAACGGAACAACCAATAATTACGGAATGTACCTCGTAACCGACACAAACAACAACATTGTCAACAACAACATAATCAGCGCAAGAGGAGACGCAGCCAATAATTACGGCATAGTGCTTGACCAGTGGGCTGAAAACAACACGTTTGATTACACAAACATAAGCACCGCGGGCACGTCCAGCTATGCAATATACGCCAGCAGTTCAAACTATTCATCATTCAACCACACACTCCTGAACAATCCTGCACAGTGGATTGACATACTTGACACAACACAAATCAACTTCACAAACACAACATTCTGGATGCCGAACGGAAGCATAAACATACCATTCTTAACCGAGCTTAACGGCACAGCAGACATCACGCTGAACAAGCTTAACATCACGTTCAACAATGCATACCTCAACAGCACAAACCTGACAATCCTAAACACCACAGGAATAATCACTCTGGCAGGCCTTACGTTCACAAATCCAAGGGCAATAGTTGACTGGAATGATGACACTGTGTTTGAAGCCTGCCCTGCTGATATTTGCACGCGCCTGGACTATACTGGCGGCACAATGGTTTACAATGTGTCGCACTTCACACACTACTCATCAGACGAGAGTCCAACATACAACTTCACAAATATCAGCATAACAAAAACAGACTACCCAGACCCTGTCAACACAAGCACCAACCTGACTTACCAGATTAATGTTTCAAGCACTGGCAATGGAACAGCATACAATGTCACAGTCAATGACACTTATCCGAACGAAGTCATCTACCTGACAAGCGTTCCACCGCCATTGGCAGGCACAAACAACACATGGATACTTGGCAATTTGACTCCAGGAACAAACATCAGCATCAACATAACTGTCTTGGTCCTCAACATCACAAACGGAACTGTCATCAACAACACAGCAAATGTCACCTGGCAGAACGAAACAAGCGGACTCTTCAGCGCAGTCGCAACACAAAACA
>Ga0315273_10001598_pt1 | contig 25916 bp, 42 predicted proteins | sample YL17G02_0_MG_FD_205753 | JGI IMG/M metagenome (GOLD analysis project Ga0315273, IMG submission 205753) | Sediment microbial communities from Yellowstone Lake, YNP, Wyoming, USA - YL17G02_0 | ecosystem: Environmental > Aquatic > Freshwater > Lake > Sediment | place: USA: Wyoming | collected... | reverse complement strand
GGGATAACGTTAGTTTAAAGATCGAGTTGATCACGCCGATAGCGATGGAGAAGGGTCTGCGCTTCGCCATCCGTGAGGGCGGCCGCACAGTCGGCGCCGGCGCGATCAGCGAGATATATGAATAAGGGTATATCAACATGCTCAATGAGAAGATTAGGATAAAATTAAAAGCTTACGATTACCGTATCCTTGATCAATCGATCGCGGAGATCGTCAAGACGGCGCAGCGGACAGGCGCAAAGGTGATGGGTCCTATCCCATTGCCGACGGATAAAAACAGATACACGGTTCTCCGTTCTCCGAATATCGACAAGAAATCGAGGGAGCAGTTTGAGGTCCGCACGCACAAACGTTTGCTGGATATCATTGAGCCTTCGACCCAAACGATTGACGAGTTGATGAGATTGGATCTCCCGGCTGGAGTCGATGTTGAGATAAAAGCATACGGTCAGGAATAGCATAACAGTCTAATTTTCTGACAAAAAGATTACGACGGTGAAAAATGTATAAGGCAATAATCGGTAAAAAGTTGGGAATGACAAGGCTTTTCGTTGAAGACGGGAAGTCTGAGCCGGTAACCGTATTGGAAGTCGGACCCTGTGTAGTGGTTCAGGTAAAAACGCTTGATAAGGACAAATATCAGGCTGTGCAGCTTGGTTTTGACACGAGGAGAGCCGAGAAATCGTTGAATAAACCCATCAAGGGTCATTTCTCAAAGAATAATGCCCCTCCCCACCGCTTGCTGCAGGAAGTTGATTTTGACGGCGATATCCAATCTCTGAAACCCGGGACTGTCGTCACGCTGAAGGATATGCCTGAAACGCCGTTGGTCCGCGTGAGTGGATACACTAAGGGCAAGGGATTCCAGGGCGTCGTGAGGAGGCATGGATTCAGAGGGGGAAGTGAAACTCACGGCTCCAATTTCCATAGAGCTCCGGGTTCTATAGGGGCATCGTCCTGGCCTTCGAGAGTATTCAAAGGCATTGGGATGCCCGGCCGGATGGGAAATGACTGGATTACGGTTAAAGGCTTGAAAGTTATAAAGCGGGATGCCGAAAGGAATCTGCTGGCGGTACGCGGAGCAGTTCCGGGCAAGAACGGCGGATATGTAGTTGTGAATTTCGTTTAAGATGTACCGTCGAAATAAGGTGGAACCAAAATGGCAAAGATCGACGTTTTTGATAAAACAAACATAAAGGTCGGAGAGATCGAACTTTCCGATAAGATCTTCAATGCTCCGATTAACGAGAGCCTGATCTACTATGCAGTGAAACATTACCAGGCAAAGGGACGTGCCGGAACAGCAAGCACAAAGAGACGCAGCGAAGTAAGCGGTAGCGGTAAAAAGATGTGGCGCCAGAAGGGCACAGGAAGGGCCAGGGCGGGGCAGATCCGCAACCCTGTTTGGAGACACGGCGGTATCGTCTTCGGCCCTAAACCGAGGAGTTATGATTATCATCTGCCCAAAAAGATGAAATTCGGCGCCTTGTGCTCAATCCTCACCCAGAAACTGCAGAATAAGCAGGTGAGGGTGCTGGATGATCTCGAGCTGGAAGCTCCGAAGACCCGTGAGGTTGTTAAAATTATGGATTCGTTCAGCATCATCGGGAAATTTCTCCTGGTTGACGATATCGGCAATAAGAATCTCATGCTTTCCGTTCGAAATCTTCCGAACGGCAAGGCATTGGGCGGATACGGACTGAATGTTTTCGATTTACTGAGATATGATAATCTGTTTTTGACCCGCAAGGCAGTCGGACAGATAGAAGAGGTGTTGAACAAATGATGAAGCACCATGAAATAATTATTGAACCCCTTATAACAGAAAAGAGCACTCTCCTAAAGGAGCAACACAAGGTTTATTGTTTTCTGGTTAGAAGGGAAGCAAGCAAAGTTGATGTCAAAAGCGCGGTTGAAGCGATTTTTAAAGTAGATGTAGAAAAGGTTCGACTTGCAAATTTTAAGGGAAAGATTAAAAGGCTCGGCCGAAACATTGGTAAAAGACCGGACTGGAAGAAAGCCTGGGTTACTTTGAAGCCAGCTTCGAAGACGATAGAGTATTTTGAGGGTGCATAATTCACTTTGTAAGAGGTTAAGATGGCTATAAAAAGTTACAAGCCAACTTCAGCAGGACGCCGTTTTCAGACGGTTTTGGATGGCGATTTCAGAAAGTTCGAAGGACCATACAAACCCCTGACAGTGTCGAAGAAAAAGACCGGGGGTAGGAATTCGGTAGGTAGAATAACAATACGACATCACGGCGGAGGACATAAGCAGAGATATCGTATTATAGATTTCAAACGCAACAAGATCGCCATACCGGCGAAGGTGGCTTCGATAGAATACGATCCGAATCGTTCCTCTCTGATTGCCCTTCTGAACTATGCTGACGGCGAGAAGCGCTATATTGTCGCGCCGCTGGGACTGGAAGTGGGGCATACGATTATGAGCGGGGAAGAAGCTGATATCTCGATCGGCAACACATTGCCTCTTCGCAAGATCCCCGTGGGAACGATAATTCACAATATCGAGTTAAAGATCGGCAAAGGTGGCCAGATCGCTCGAAGCGCAGGAGCATCTGCGCAGTTGATTGCGAAGGATGACTCGTACGCACAGATCAGGCTTCCATCGAATGAAGTGCGGAAGATATTGCTCGAATGCAGCGCCACAATAGGCCAGGTAGGGAATGTTGAGTTTGAGAATGTTTCGGTTGGCAAGGCTGGCCGTAAGCGCTGGCTCGGCCGCAGGCCGAAGGTTCGAGGCGTTGCCATGAATCCGTTTGACCACCCTCATGGCGGCGGTGAAGGAAAAACCTCCGGTGGGCGCCATCCTGTGACTCCCTGGGGGCAGCCTACCAAAGGTTACAGAACCAGAAATAACAAGGTTACTCAAAAATACATAGTAAAACGTCGGAAGTAAGAGGTTTGTTGTATGGCACGATCGATAAAAAAAGGGCCGTTCATTGACAATCACTTGGCGAAAAAAGTTGCCGAGATGAATGATACCAATCAAAACAAGGTAATTAAGACTTATTCTCGCCGATCCACCATAATACCGGAAATGGTGGGCCATACGATTGCGGTCCACAACGGTCGTAAATTTATACCCGTTTTTGTATCGGAAAACATGGTCGGTTACAAGCTTGGAGAGTTTTCCCCGACCAGGACTTTTCATATGCATTCGGGTGACAGAAAGAAATAGTGGAAAGAGCGGAGTTGTAAAATGGCAATAATAGCTAAAGCCCGGTTCATAAGCATGTCGCCTTCCAAAGGCGTGGGCTTGATGCGGGAAATTCAGGGCAAGCCTGTGGAAGATGCATTTGCGATACTGAAGCTAAGTAAGAAGAAATCTTCGATTCACATCAGAAAGGTTTTGGCTTCAGCGGTAAGTAACGCCCGGAATAACCCGAAGTTGAGAGCCGAAAAGGAGAAGATAGAAACCACCGATTTATATGTCAGGAAAGCGATGATTGACGGTGGTCCTACTCTTCAAAGGATAAAACACAGGGCGATGGGCAGAGTCTTTCGCATCAGAAAGAGAACCTCTCATATCGTGATTGAATTGGGTTTAACAAACGAAAAGGTTTAAAACTGGAGGTTAGTTTTGGGACAGAAGGTTCATCCATTCGGATTCAGGCTCGGTTTTAACCGCACCTGGAATTCACGCTGGTTTGCCGTTCGGGACTACGGCAAGATGCTAAAAGAAGATTTGGACCTGCGCAGCAAGCTGAAACAGCGTTTCTTCCATGCAGGTGTGGCTAATATTGAAATAGAACGGGCTGCGAACAAGATGAGAATCCGCATTCTTGCGTCGAAACCCGGTATTATAATAGGCCGCAAGGGAGCGGAAGTTGATAAACTGAAGCGGGAGCTCGAGAAGGAAACCGGCAAGGAAATTTATATTGATATCCAGGAAATAGATAAGCCGGAGCTCAATGCTCAGTTGGTTGCTGAATCTGTTGCCATCCAATTGGAAAGGCGCATCGCTTTCAGGCGCGCCATGAGAAAAGCGGTCGATTCAGCTTTGAGATTCGGGACTGTCGGAATTAAGATTCGTTGTTCCGGCAGATTGAATGGCGCAGAAATTGCGCGAGATGAATGGTATTTGTTCGGGAAGCTTCCCCTTCACACTTTGAAGGCGAATATTGATTACGGGTTCACCGAAGCCATGACCACATACGGCGTGATAGGCGTAAAGGTCTGGATGAACAAAGGGGAGCTTGAGAAAGCTAAAGGAATGAAACCACAAGCATGATGCGCTTTATTGCCGGGTTATAAGGAGAAGGACTGATGTTACAACCGAGTAAAGTAAAATTTAGAAAGCAGCATAAGGGAAGAGTGCGCGGTAAGGCGACACGCGGTTATACAGTTGATTTCGGCAGCTATGGGATGAAAGCACTGGGTGTGGGAAAGATGACAAACCGCCAGATCGAAGCTGTCCGTGTCGCTATAATGAGAAAAGTGAAGAGAACGGGAAAATTCTGGCTTCGCGTATTCCCCGATAAGCCGGTAACTAAGAAACCTGCCGAAACCCGTATGGGTAAAGGCAAGGGCAACGTTGAATTCTGGGTTGCGGTAATCAAGCCGGGCAGGATCATTTGCGAGCTGGATGGCGTGACGGAAGAAATAGCCCGCGAGGCATTTATACTCGCCGGGCACAAATTGCCGTTCCGTACAAAGTTCGTCAAAAGATTCGAGATGGGAGATTAGTGTGATGCTGAAAACGAATAAATTAAGAGAAAAAGGCGACGAAGAATTGTTTGAGTTAGATCGGGATTTGACGGAGGACTATTTCAAGCTTCGTTTCCAACACACGACAGGACAGATGGAGAATCCGACCAAGTTGAGATTGATCAAGAAGGACATTGCCCGAGTAAAGACGATAATGCGTGAACGCAAGCTGGGTCTTCAACGCCAAGTTAAATCCGGCGTACAGGAGGGTGGCAAGAAATGAGCGAAGAAACGAAAAACGAAAAAGCTGCATCACACAAGAATGTGAAGATAGGGGTTGTCGTCAGTAAAAGCGGAGACAAGACCGTGGTTATCAAGGTTGCCAGGCTAATGCGGCACACTAAATTCCGCCGCGTAGTAAGGCGCTCGAAGAAGTATATGATTCACGACGAGAACAATGCCTGCAAGGTCGGCGACAAGATTGAAGTTATTGAATGCAGACCTTTCAGCTCCAGGAAAACATGGCGCTTGGTCAGAATAATCGAATCCGGAAAATGAGGCGGAGGAACAAACGATGATTCAAATGAGAACAATTTTACAGGTGGCTGACAACTCCGGAGCCAAGAGGATATCGTGTATCCATCCTCGCGGCGGCGGCGTCAGCAGGATAGGAGTCGTCGGAGATGTCATAACCGCTAACGTGAAGGAAGCAGCTCCGGATGGAAAAGTGAAAAAAGGACAGGTCGTGAGAGCTGTTATCGTAAGGACCAAAAGCGTCACCAGGCGGAAGGATGGCAGCTATATCCGTTTCGATCAAAATGCGGCTGTATTGATTGACGACGCCGGTGAACCGATCGGGACGCGTGTCTTCGGTCCTGTCTGCAGAGAGCTGAGAGAAAAGAAGTTTATGAAGATAGTTTCGTTAGCGCCGGAGGTATTGTAATGAAGGCTAATACCGAACGCGGTCCCAGGAGCACCAAAGTAAAGAAGAATGACATGGTGAAAGTTCTTTCCGGAAGAGATAGGGGTAAGGTTGCAAAGGTGCTGAAAGTATTCCCAGTCAAAGGGACTGCAATTGTTGAAAATATCAATTTCGTAAAAAAGGCGACCCGTCCGAATCCAGGCCGGAATATTAAAGGCGGAATAATCACAAAGGAAGCCGACATCAGGCTATCGAGTCTAATGGTTGTCTGTCCGCAGTGCAACAAACCGACCCGGGTGGCGATACAGCGTCTTGAAAATGGGATGAGAGCACGTCTGTGCAAGAAATGCGATGCGATGATTGATAAATAGTGCGCACGAGGTAGCAAATGACTAAGGAAAAATACGTCCCCAGGTACAAGGAAAAATACCAAAAAGAGGTTGTACCTGCGTTGGTAAAGAGGTTCGAATATCCCAGCGTGATGGCAGTGCCGAAGCTGGAAAAAATCGCCTTGAACATAGGTCTGGGAGCCGCTATAGCTAATATTAAGCTTCTGGATCAGGCGATGGAGGAGCTGGCGATCATTACGGGACAGAAGTCTGTGATGAAGAGATCGAAGAAATCGGTGGCTGCCTTTAAACTCCGTGCAGGAATGCCTATTGCATGTATGGTAACTCTGCGGGGTTCGAGAATGTTTGATTTTTGGGACAGACTGGTAAACATAGTCCTGCCCCGTGTGAGAGACTTCCGCGGTGTTCCTACAAAATCGTTTGACGGACGCGGGAATTATACGATGGGAATCAAAGAGCATCTGGTTTTTCCGGAGATAGATTATAACAAGGTGGAATTGGTTAAAGGTATGAACATAACCTTTACGACCACGGCGAAAACCGATGAAGAGGGGATGGAGCTTATGAAGCTTATGGATTTCCCCTTCCGCAAGTTGTAACGGTAGAGGTGTGCAGTGTCTACAAAAGCTTTAATGGCAAAGCAAAAAAGGGAACCGAAGTTCAAGGTTCGCAAGTATAACAGGTGTCAGTTGTGCGGCAGGTCGAGAGGTTATTATCGGAAATTCAAAATATGCCGGATTTGCTTCCGTAAGCTTGCTCTGCAGGGCGATCTACCCGGCGTAACTAAAGCAAGTTGGTAAACGAGGTAAGCTGCTATGACAATGACTGATCCAATTTCCGATTTTTTAACCAGATTGAGAAATGCCCTGAAATCCAGGCATGAAACTGTTGATATTCCTATTTCGAAGATGAAGGTTGAGGTTGCGCGGATCATGAAAGAAGAAGGATTCATCGATAATTTCAAGGCGATGGAGGATAAAACGCAGGGAACTCTCAGGCTGTATTTAAAGTACGGTCCTGAAAATGAAAACATCATTAATGGACTTAAACGTGTGAGCAAGCCGGGACGCCGTGTTTACGTCGGAGGAGATGAGATTCCGAATGTAATGGGAGGTTATGGCATCAATATAATCTCCACTTCCAAAGGGATTATAACCGGTAAGGAAGCGAAGCGGCAGAATATCGGCGGCGAAATAATTTGCGAAGTCTGGTGAGGTATATAGATGTCACGGATTGCTAAAAAACCCATCGTGGTACCGAAAAATGTCCAGGTTTCGGTTTTTAATGACCGTGTAGAGGTCAAAGGTCCCAAAGGTGAGCTGAAGACGTTTATTCCCGCAGGTATAAAGTGCACTGTGGATAATGGAATAGTAAATGTTCTTCGCGAGAATGATTGGCCATCCAGAAGAGCGTTCCAGGGTATGGTTTATCGGATGATCTGCAATACTATCGTCGGCGTAACCGAGGGTTTTAAGAAGGAACTCGATATTGTAGGCGTCGGTTACAAGGCAGTCGTCCAGGGGAATAAGCTCCAGCTGACTCTCGGTTATTCCCATGAAATCAGCTATCCAGCCCCTGATGGCGTAAAAATAGAAGCTCCCCAGCCTACAAGGATAGTGGTCAGCGGAAACGACAAACAACAGGTCGGGCAGGCTGCAGCTGAAATAAGGGCATTCCGCAAGCCTGATGTTTACAAGGGCAAGGGCATCAGGTACGTCAACGAAATCGTTCGCAAGAAAGTCGGTAAAGCCGGCGCATAGTCTCGATTAAAGGTGTGATAATGCCAAAGCAAATAAATTACAGAAAAAGAATTCATTTAAGAATCAGGAAGAAAATTCAAGGAACGGCCGAGCGTCCGCGTGTTGTTGTTTTCAGGTCGTTGAAGAATATATCTTTACAAGCCATAGATGATTCGAAAGGGCATACGATTATTTCGATCGCAACTTTGGAAAAAGAAATCAAGGAGTCTCTGAAGGCCAAGAAGAAGACCGAGGTTGCCCGCGAGATAGGCAAGAAATTCGCGGAGAGGTTGAAATCAAAAAACATCGTATCCGTCGTTTACGACAGGGCTGGTTTCCGCTACCATGGCAGGGTGCAAGCAGTGGCCGAAGGTATGCGTGAAGCGGGAATTAAGGTTTAAAAAGGGAGGTATTCGTGCTGACTGAAGGTAAACTTGAGGAAATCGGGCTACTTGACAGGGTTGTAAGCATCAACAGGGTCACCAAGGTTGTTAAGGGAGGAAAAAACCTCCGTTTCAGCGCTCTCGTGGTAGTTGGAGACGGCAACGGTCGTGTCGGATTTGCGAGCGGTAAAGCCAAAGAAGTTCCGCTTGCTATTAAAAAAGCCCTTGAAAGAGCGCAAAGAGATATGGTTCGTATCCCCATGAAAGGGACGACCATTCCTCATGTTGTGATAGGAAATTACGGTTCCGGTAGAGTTCTTCTAAAACCAGCGTCGGAAGGTACCGGCGTCATCGCCGGAGGAGCGGTGCGCGCCATACTGGAAGTCGCCGGGGTCAAGGACATCCTGACAAAATGCCTGGGAACTCGAAATCCCCATAATGTTGTAAGGGCAACTTTCAATGGTTTGACAAGTCTTTTCAGGATTGAAGAAGTCGAAAAGCTCCGGGGTAAACCGGTTGCGGAACGTGATGTATTGTGATAGATTGAATTTTTGCTTTTTTACCGGGAGAATAAAATGAGCGCCGAAGCACGAGTTAAAAAGATACGAATCCAGCAGTATCGCAGTAAGATTGGTTTTAATCATCATCAGCGGGACGTATTGCGTGGCCTTGGATTCAAGCGCCTCAATCAAATTGTGGAGCGCGATGATACCCCTGAGGTGATGGGTATGGTAAAGAAAATACCTCATCTTGTCCGCGTAATAGAAGAGGAATAATGAAATGGAACTTCATAATTTAAAAGCGCCATCAGGCGCAAACAAAAATCGGAAAAGGGTCGGCCGTGGGCAGGGATGCCATGGCAGAACAGCCACGCGTGGCAATAACGGACAGAAAGCCCGCTCCGGGTACACTCGAACGCTCGGATTCGAGGGAGGTCAGATGCCCCTGTATCGCCGTGTTCCGAAGCGCGGTTTCAGTAATAAATTTGCCAAGAGACCAGTCGAGCTGAATTTAAGAGACTTGGCCGCCATAGTAGATATCAATGAATTTACACCTGAAATCCTGGCCGAGCGCGGAGTCGTGAAGGGCGCTAAATACGGCATTAAAGTAGTCGGCAACTTCGACCTGAAACGCCCGATCAAGCTCAAGGTTCATAAAATCAGCAGAGGGGCGAAGGATAAGATCGAAAAAGCAGGCGGATCAATCGAGGTAATCGGCTGATGTTGGAAAGTTTAAGAAATATAATGGTCATTCCGGATCTCCGGAAGCGTATTATTTTTACGTTTGCAATGCTTGCAGTTTACCGGGTCGGAGGTCATATACCGACGCCGGGCATCAACGGCGATGCCGTTTCCCAATTCTTCCAGGAAAATGCCGGCACGGTTTTCGGATTTGTCGATATGTTTACCGGCGGCGCGTTCTCGCAGATGACAATCTTCTCTCTCGGGATTATGCCATATATAAGCGCTTCAATCATCTTGCAGCTCCTTACCGTCGTCTGGCCATACTTGAAACGGCTAAGCGAGGAGGGAGAAGTAGGAAGAAAGAAAATAACCCAGTGGACAAGATACGGAACGGTTTTATTAAGCATCGTTCAAGCTGCGTTCATCGCTCTTTATCTTGAAAGAATGCCGTCCGCATCCGGACTTCCCGTGGTTACGATGCATGGGTGGGGTTTCCGGTTGATGACTATCCTTACATTAACAACAGGAACATGTTTTATAATGTGGCTGGGGGAACAGATATCCGATCGCGGAATTGGAAACGGTATTTCCCTCATAATCTTCGCTGGCATCATCGTAAGGCTTCCAGCTGGACTGCTCGATTTATACCAGGCCGTCGCAGAGGAAAGAAGCTCGATATTCACTGTGGCAATCATTATGGCTTTGATGATCGGTGTTATCGCTGCGATCGTCTTTGTAGAAAGAGGTCAGAGACGAATCCCGATTTCATATGCAAAGAGGATTGTCGGCAGGAGAATGATGGGCGGCCAGGGCAGCCATTTGCCTCTGAGGATCAACACCGGCGGTGTTATACCGGTTATTTTCGCATCATCGGTTTTAATGATACCGGGAACAATAGGCCAGATATTCAAGGATATTCCCTGGATTGCGAATGTTATGCGCGCCTTGAATTATCATGAACCGCTGTATAACCTCTTGTATTTCACAATGATAATTTTCTTCTGCTATTTTTATACAGCCATTATCTTCAATCCTGTCGATGTGGCAGAGAATATGCGCAAACACGGTTCTTTCATCCCGGGCATCAGGCCCGGGAAGAATACCGCGGATTATATAGATCGCATTCTTTCCCGTATCACTTTTGCCGGAGCTATGTATCTGGCGTTAGTGGCATTGTTCCCTCAGCTGCTGATGAGCGGTTTCAAAGTGCAAACGATTCCACTTATCGGCGCGAGGTTGGATGAAGTTCTGCCGTTCTGGTTTACGCACGGATTGGGGTTCAATTTCTATTTCGGCGGCACATCTTTATTGATTGTCGTCGGTGTGGCGATGGATACAGTGCAGCAGATCGAATCTCAGTTGATTATGCGCCATTATGACGGATTGGTTAAGGGAGCGAAAATAAGAGGCAGGAGATACTAATCGAATGATTGGGATCCTCCTGGGCACACCTGGGTCCGGAAAAGGAACACAGGCGAAAAGGCTCGTTGAAAAATATGGCATTGTTCAGATTGCGACAGGCGACATACTCCGCCGCGCAGTTATGACCCGGACTGATCTTGGAATGAAAGCGAAGTCTGCAATGGATGCCGGATTATTAGTGAGCGATGAGATTGTAAACGGCCTTGTAAGGGAAAGGATCAGGGAAACGGTTTGTGAAAAAGGATTGCTCTTTGACGGTTATCCTCGGACGGTGGAACAGGCGAAAATACTTGACGACCTGCTATTGGAAACGGGTAAAAGAGTTGGTTTCATTTTATTGCTAGACCTGCCGGATGAAGAGGTTTTGCGAAGATTGACCGGCCGCAGAAGTTGTCCGCAATGCGGGACGGTTTATCATATGGAATTCAATCCGCCAAAAACGGATTGGATATGCGATAATGGGTGTTCCACACCGCTAATAGTGCGCGACGATGACAGGGAGGCCGTGATTCGTGAACGGCTTCAGGTTTACAGGGAACAGAGTAAACCTCTTGTCGAGCGATATAAAAGTCATTCCGGCTTTCGAATTGTCAACGCGAAAGGCGGCGTGGACGAAGTTACGGACAGAATATTTTCGTTAATTGATAAATTGGTTTAATGATCTATTACAAGTCAGCGAATGAAATTAATAAGATGAGACGCCCGAATCAGATTGTGGCGGAAATTCTTAATGAAATCGAGGCTATGATCAAACCGGGAGTGAGCACTGCTGAACTGGATAAATTCGCTGAAACGATCATTAATAAACGTGGCGCGCGGCCTGCTTTTAAAGGCTACAGAGACTACCCCGCCACCTTATGCACATCCGTCAATGAACAGGTTGTGCATGGGATTCCCTCGCCGAAGGTGTTGCTTAAAGAGGGCGATATTATCAGCATAGATATCGGGGCTGAGTGCGACGGGTGGTTCGGAGATGCCGCAAAGACCTTTCCGGTAGGAGAAATTGCCGATGAGGACAAACGGCTTCTTACGGTAACCAGCGAATGTTTGGAATCGGCCGTCAAGGTGATGACAAACGGTAACCGGTTGTCGGACATCGGCAATACGATTCAGAGTCATGCCGAGTCGAACGGATTCGGTGTTGTCCGGGATTACGTCGGTCATGGGATAGGGCGGCAGATGCATGAACAACCGCAGGTTCCGAACTACGGAAATCCTGGTAGAGGGCCGTATCTGCGTCCTGGAATGGTCCTCGCGATCGAGCCGATGATAAATATGGGGACATGGGAGACGGAAGTTCTTGAAGATGGCTGGACTGTGGTAACGGCAGACCGTAAAAAATCTGCGCATTTTGAATATACGATTGCCGTAACTGATAATGGTCCTTTGGTATTGAGTAAAGTTTAAGGTATGATTTATGCCGAAAGATGATGTTATTGAGGTTAATGCCACAGTGCTTGAAACGCTTCCAAATGCGATGTTTCGCGTAGAGCTGGAAAACAAGCACAAGGTTCTTGCGCACGTATCGGGAAAAATGCGGAAGAATTGGATACGTATTCTCCCTGGTGACAAGGTTAAAGTGGAGTTGACGCCATATGACCTCAATCGCGGCAGAATCGTTTACAGGTATAAATAGGTAGCAAACTAATCGTGAGCGTATGAGTAGAGGATGAAATGAAAGTACGGCCTTCAGTAAAAAAGATTTGCTCTAAATGCAAAATTATTCGGCGCAAAGGGGTTATTCGCGTGATCTGTGAGAACCCGAAGCATAAACAACGTCAAGGCTAATGTGGGAGGTGACACTTGGCAAGACTAATAGGTGTTGATCTGCCGGCAGCTAAAAGAATTGAAGCGGCACTTACTTATATTTATGGAATAGGTTTTGCGACATCGCGAAAGATCCTGGAAGATGCCAATGTGGATCCGAATGTTCGTGTCAAAAACCTGTCCGAGGGCCAGCTGAGAGCCATTCGTGAGAGTATCGAACGCCTCGGTATGCCTGTTGAAGGTGATTTGAGAAAGCAGGTTTCTCAGAATATCAAGCGTTTGATGGAAATCGGCTGTTATAGAGGGTCCAGGCATAAAAAAGGTCTTCCCGTTAGAGGACAGAGGACCAAGACGAATTCGCGAACCAGGAAGGGTCCTCGTCGTTCTTCGGTTAAACAGAAGAAAAAATTGAAGGCTTAAAATGATAGTGGAAAACGGAGTAGTTATTAATGGCTGAAAATACAGTAAAAAAGACAACCGCCAAAAGAAGCGTTTCTGTCGGCGGGGTTATAAATATAAAAGCGACTTTTAATAATACGATAATCAGCATCTCGGATATGGAAGGAAACATTATTACGTGGGCCAGCGGTGGAACCGCAGGCTTCAAGGGATCGAGAAAAGGAACCAGTTTTGCTTCTCAGGTTGCCGCGCAATCTGCCGCGAAGAAGGCGTATGATCTCGGTATGCGGAATGTCGAAATATATGTCAAAGGACCGGGCTCGGGCAGAGAATCTGCTATCCGCGCGGTCCAGGCGGTGGGCTTTAATATAACCGTCATCAAGGATAACACACCCATCCCGCACAATGGCTGCCGTCCGCGTAAAAAAAGAAGAGTATAGCAATAATCCGGATTGAATTGAATGGAGGAATGAATTGTCTCGATATACTGGACCAAAATGGAAGTTAACCCGCAGAGAGGGTTTTGAATTAGATGAAGGCAAAAATATTCTCGAAAGGCGTCCGAGTGCTCCGGGAGAGCAGGGTAGAAGAAGAAGAAAACTGTTGGGCTATGGCCTTCAGCTGAGGGAAAAGCAAAAGGTCAAGAGAATATACGGCATTCACGAAAGACAGTTCCGGCTGTTCTTCAAGAGAGCAGAAAGACAAAAGGGCGTCACCGGCGAGAATCTGCTCCGAATGCTTGAGCAGAGGCTCGATAACACGGTTTTCCGCCTGGGTTTTGCTATGACACGCCGCCAGGCAAGACAGCTTGTGACGCATTGTCATGTTCTGAAAAACGGCAAAAAGGCCACTATTCCCTCGATGATTGTCGAGGTCGGTGATGTGATCTCGATCAAGGAAAAGAGCCGCAGTAATGTTCAGATAAGTGAAAGCCTGAAGAGAGTTTCAGGCCGCGGCGTGCCGGAGTGGCTGGACCTGAAGAAGGAAGAATTCAGCGGGAAAGTGCTGCGCCAACCTTATAGGAAAGATGTAACGGTTCCTATCAGCGAGCAGCTTATTGTAGAACTTTATTCGAAGTAACGATTTTTATATGAACGCTGTTTTCGCGTTCAAGGAGGAAGTTCAGTGCAATGGAAAGGATTCCAAAAGCCTAAAAGGCTTGAGATCAATAAAGAAACACTGACGAATACATACGGTCAGTTTTGGGCTCAGCCTTTTGAAAGAGGCTGGGGAACTACGGTCGGCAATGCCTTGAGAAGAGTCTTGCTTTCTTCCATAGAAGGCGCAGCGATTACTGCTGTAAAAATCGAGGGAGTCCTGCATGAGTTCAGTACTATTCCCGGAATTAAAGAAGATGTCACCAATATTATTCTGAACCTGAAACAGATTCCCTTGAAGATGAACGGTTATGATCCGCAGACATTGACCATCAATGTAAAAGGCAAGACTGAAGTCAAATCGAAAGACATCATCATCCCGGATGGAGTTACCGTGCTTGATCAAGATGTTCACATTGCGACATTATCGGAAGAGGCGGAGCTGAACATTGAAATGAGGATTAAAGTGGGACATGGTTATGTCCGCGCAGATAGGAACGAAGATGAGGACCTCGCGTCGGGCTATATACCGGTGGATTCTGTACATTCACCAGTCAAGAAAGTCCGCTACGATGTTTCAGCTGCGAGAGTCGGACGTATGACCGACTATGAGCGGCTTAATATAGACATATGGACTAACGGTGGGGTTTCAGCCCTGGATGCAATAGGATTGGCGGCGAAACTTTTCAAGGACAACCTTACGATATTCATCAATTTTGAAGACGAGGAACCAGCCGAACCACAGGAAAAAAGCCTTCCGCAAGAGATAACAAACGAGGATTTGAATCGTTCCGTTGAAGAACTGGAGCTGACCGTCAGATCCGCCAATTGTTTGAAAGCAGCAAATATAAAAACGATAGGCGAACTTATCCAAAAATCGGAAAATGAAATGCTTGAAACGAAAAACTTCGGTAGAAAATCACTGAAAGAGATAAGGGACATCCTGATAGGGATGGAATTATCGCTTGGAATGACTCTTGAAGAAGCGAATCGGGTTAAAAGGCCAAAGGAGAACGAAGAATGAAACACAGGGTGGATCACCGGAAGCTTGGCAAAACATCAAGCCACCGTGAAGCTATGTTGAACAATATGGCGACATCGCTTTTCAAACATGAAAGAATACAAACGACCCTTCCGAAAGCGAAAGAGCTGAGGCGGTATGCTGAAAAAATGATTACGCGGGCGAAAAAGGACTCGACGCATTCAAGAAGGATTATCTTTCGTTCTATCCGGGATAAAGAAATTATAGCAAAACTATTCGATCAGATTGCTCCTCGTTTTGCGGATCGCAACGGCGGATATATCAGGATTTTAAAGCTCGATTTCAGAATGGCTGACGGAGCGCCAACAGCGGTCGTGGAGCTAGTCGGCAGCGAACATATAAAGACTAAGAAGTCGAAAAAGGATGCTGAAGGCAAACAGAAAGAATCCAGGAAGGAAAAAGTTGCAACCGCTGGGAAAAAAACGGAACGCGAAAGCAAGGCTGAGGACAAAGTAGAGGAAGCTAAAGTCGAAGCATCGGAACATACACCAAGCGCGGATGCGACCTTTAAAAAATCCAAGGCGCGCGACGGTGCAAGAGAAGCCTTCATGGATAAAACATCTGAAGTGGATGACAAAGTAGAAAAGCGTAAAAAACTCTTTGATATCTGGAAAAAGAAGGCGAAGGGAAGCGAAGAATCTGTGGCAGAAGCGCCTAAATCCCCTGAAATCGCGAAAGAAACCAAACCCGATTTGGCAGAGATATCGGACAAAGCGGCTGCCGAGGAACCTAAGGCGGAGGATAAAAAGGAATAAACTCCTTTCTCATGTATTATTAAATTTGGCTCCTCATAAGAATTTGTGCAGTGAGAATTGCGGTTCTGGGAGTTTTCCGAGGTTATGGAGGAGCGCGAGGCGGAGTGTATCGAAGGTTCTGAAGCTGTATACCCTTCGAATAACTGCCTTCGCTTTTCCGTTGAGTCCTTCGACCAAACCGTTGTTCACTGGGTGATCGAACCAGTTAAGTATTTTCTCTTTATGCTTTTTCAGCGACCAAGCCAGGTTTCTCATTGGCTTAAGCCGTGAATGAGTAGCCCACCAGAACCATTTATCAAGAAATCACGCCGCTCGATTTTCATCACCGTATTCCCCTAGTTCCCTGAGCGACTCCTTGAGTATGTATGCCATGTTGACTTTCAGGTTCAGTTTTTCAAGCGAGTCGAGTCGCTGTTTCTCGGCAGGCTTCAGGTTTTCCGGATTCTTTAGCCAGAGGTATCGTGTTCGTTTGAGCAGGCCGGGATTCGACTTTTTCTTCTCGTGGTATTCATCCCTCCTGACTTTATCAACCGCGCGGAGAAGATTGCTTATGATGTGAAATTTATCAAACACCACCGTTGTCTCTGGATGTAGATCCTCACGTATAATCTTCAGATATGGCCTCCACATATCACAGCAGATCACTAAACGTTTACGCATCAATGATTTACCGAGTTGCTGAAAACACTTGTCGAGCGATATTTCATCCCGCCCCGGAGCTATTGCCAGCAGACGTTTTTCAGTTGCCGTACGTTCGCTCTTGACGGAATCGGGATTAGTGATTTCAGCGATAGAAAAAAGTCTTTCCGATTTTCGTATTAAATTCGAAAGCATTTTGAAAATTTGTAATTGTCAGATTCTATTGATGATAAGTCCTGTTTCCATCGATATTTTGCGCACAGATTCTTGAGAGGAGCTAAAAAATATCTTCGTCAACAGGAGGTGTAACAGGATTATCAGTTCCGCAAGCAACAAAAGGCAAAGCCAACAGTCCTGCGCTTAAAATAGTATAAAGTCCTTTATCTTTGATATCCTTGGAAACATCGTTAACATCTTTTCCAAAATAGCCAAGATGTTCTTTTTCAAATGATCTTATTTTCGGTTCCTCGCGAGAATTTGTGGGTAAAAAAGTAAAAAGAAGTTGAAAAAGCTGAATGATACCCCACACTTACGGTTGATTATAATACACACGAAATGGGGGTATCAATTCTTGCAGGTTAAAAGTATAGTAAATAAGACAATGAAATTCAAATGCTTTGTTGTTAAAAAGGTATCGGGGAGTGAAGAATCAATTCTGATCGAGATCAATCCACGTAAAAAATCACTTCCTGTATGCAGCGTCTGCGGCGAAAAGCGTTCTCATTACGATACACTTAGTCCCCGCCGCTGGCGGCATGTTAATCTGTGGGGGATCGAGACTTTTATCGTTTACTCTCCCCGCCGGGTAAAGTGCCCGGCCTGCGGGATCAGGGTCGAACGGATTCCCTGGAGTATGGGGAAGAGCCGGTTGAGCCTGCCTCTGATATCTGTTCTTCAGACGCTTGCGCGGCACATCTCGTGGGATGGCGTCGCTCGATTGTACGGCGTTTGCTGGAACACAGTCCGGGCGGCTGTTCAGGCATCCGTCGAATACGGCTTGGCGAACCGTCAGATCGAAGGGGTTGTTTATATTGGCGTTGATGAGATCGCGCGCAGAAAAGGCCACCGATATGTTACGAACATTTATGACCTTACAGATAAGCGTCTGCTCGCAACCGCGCCCGGCAGGGATGAGTTATCTCTGTATAAATGTTTTCAGGAGATCGGTAAGTCATTGATGAGTAAGCCTTTAGTGATATGTTGCGACATGTGGAAGCCATATCTGAAGACTATCCGTGAGGACCTTCACCCGGATACTGTCGTCGTCCTCGACCGGTTTCATATCGTCCGCAATCTTCTTGCTGCTGTTGACGAGGTACGCCGGGAAGAGTACCACGATAAGAAAAAATCGAATCCCGGTCTGCTCAAACGAACCCGATACCTCTGGCTCAAGAATCCGGAGAATTTGAAGCTTGCCGAGAAACAGCGGCTGAGTGAGCTTGAAAAACTGAATCTGAAAGCCAGCAGGGCATACCTGTTGAAAGAATCACTGAGAGAACTCTGGGAATACAAAAATAAAAATCAGGCTGTGCGATTTCTTGATAAATGGTTCTGGTGGGCAACACATTCGAGATTGAAACCGATGCGAAACCTGGCGTGGTCGTTAAAAAAGCATGAAGAGAAAATACTTAACTGGTTCGATCACCCGGTGAATAACGGGCTGGCCGAAGGACTCAACGGAAAAGCAAAAGCGGTTATGCGAAGAGCCTATGGCTACAGAACCTTCGATACACTCCGCCTCGCGCTACTCCATAACCTCGGAAACCTCCCAGAACCCAATTATTCAACCCACAGATTCTTATGAGGAGCCAATTTTTAATATGAAACGTTAATGTTCGAAGACTTATATATTATTTAAACCGAGCTTATTTAATTGCTGCTATTCCGGAGGCGTTGCTTCGTCTTCCGGTGGCATCTCAGGCTCTTTCTCCGGGGCGGGTAGTTGTTCCTGTTCTTCGGGTTGTTTTTGCTGCTGTCCTTCGGTTTTAACCTGCTGGCTGACAATGCTCATATCAGCGATGAACGCCCAGAGGTTGTAATACCGCTGGCCGTTGTATTCCTTGATGGATTTCTCCGTTGATTTGCTGCAGACGCCTATGATCGGCCCCATATTCTCGAACAGTTTGAATCCGCTTTCCTGCTGTGTTTCCCCCTGTTCCGAAGGGGCGGCAGGGTTCTGAAGCCTGTTTTGGACCTCGGTAAGCGCTGTGGTTGTATTAACTCCTCTGATCAGCGTCCATTCCCCGTCCCCGGTCATCGGGTCTTTGTATAGCTGGCGTATGCATTTCTCGTCCAGGAGCTCTTGCAATTCGTTCGGAAACGTATTGAATTTCTTGTAATAGAACTTCAAAGCCCGGGCGTATTGCCTCCCACGGAAAAGAAGCTCCTCCTCTTTCGCCCGCTTTTTAATGAAGCTCCACTGGGTTGCGGCGGCGGTCATTAAAATAAGCAGAAACGCCAGAGCGACGAGGACACCCGCAAGGGTGAAACCGCTTTCGGAATAAAAGACATTAAACTTTGTTTTTTTCGGCAAAATGTGGTGCATCACTATTAGGACGTTATTTGAACGGGATGGGTTTATGTCTTTCGACCCCTTTTTGGGAGCCGTAGAAATAGACGAACCGGTCGTCGTTCGTCGCGCAGCCGACCTCGCCTTTTTTGTTAATCGCAATGAAGGCTTCCTGTGTATTCCTGGCTTCGGGTATCTTCTCGCACATCCTTTCGAAGCTCTTTTTGCATGCCTCTGATGGCGACATCCCCTGCCTCATAAATTCGACTACCATGAACGATGCGAGGGTTTTCATCACAAGCTCGCCCACACCGGTGGCTCCGGCCGCTCCGACCTCGTTATCGACATAGAGCGCGGCGCCGATAATCGGCGAATCTCCGACCCGGCCGTGAATCTTCCATGCGAGCCCGCTCGTGGTGCAGGCCCCGGCGAGATTGCCATTTTTGTCCAGGCAGAGCATCGTTATCGTGTCGTGGCCGATTTTGCTTTGTTCCACCCAGTTGTCGTCCGGGTTCAAGCGGCTCTTCCATTTCAACCAGGCTTCGCGCGCCTTGTCGGTGAGGAGGTCCTGTTCCTTGAAACCCATCTTCTTTGCGAATTTAAGCGCGCCCTCGCCGACCAACATTACATGTTTTGTGTGATCCATCACTTTTCTCGCAACCGATATGGGGTGCATTATATTCTGCAGGCAGGCCACGGAACCGGCGCGGTGTCCCAGTCCATCCATTATGCAGGCATCGAGGGTAACGATGCCTTCTTCGTCCGGGTAGCCGCCGTATCCAACGCTGGTGACGTTCGGATCAGCTTCGGTTACATTCACCCCCTGCTCGACGATGTCGAGAGCGATCATATCTTTCTGCAAAAGCTCCGCGGCTTTTTCCATCGCGCCCTTGCCATGATCCCAAGTGGTAATAATCCCAGGAGTGAAGGATGAGACTTTTTTATCTCCGCCGAGTATAGTTTTGGGTATCAAACCCACTGCCCCGACAAGAAGAGTGGAAGTTAAAAACGACCTGCGGTCCATTTTAATAGCCATAGCACACCTCATTAAAAAAATTCGTGTCCAAATCTTATACCTATGGACTTATACTTCAAGAAAAAAGAAAGAGCTCTTTTCATTTAAAAACAAAAGGGCGGGCAGTCAGATTTTAATTGACTCACTGCTTCAAATTTCTATAATCTGACGAGGGAGCATGCGGTGTACGATATATTAAAAGATATTTATCTCTTCGAAAATCTCAATGATTCCGAGATTGAAAAATTTATGACGGTGACCGAAACCCTCACGGTGAAAAAGGATTTCGTTCTCTTCAAGGAAGGCGATTCTTCCGACACGCTTTATATCATTGTTGAAGGACAAGTCCGGATGAGCAAACAGGTCGCCGATGTCGGAGAGGAGGCTTTGAGTATCCTGGAAAAGGGTGACTACTTCGGCGAAATGGGGCTGATAGACAATTCCCCGCGCTCCACGGACGCCATCATTCACGTAGACTGCAAGCTACTCATCATCAAACGCTCGGCCTTCCTGGCTTTCATGGAAGAAAATCATGAAATAGCTTATAAAATACTGCTCACATTTTTGCGGAGGCTTTGCATCCGGCTCCGGGAAACGAATGAGAAAATCCACAACCTGTTTACCATCGCAAAGATGTTTTAAAGCGATAAATCAAATTATTCCTGGTAGCAATTTCATATGCAGTTGCTTTTCATTTCAAACGAATTTCCTCCGGGACATGGGGACATACGCGATTTCAATCACCGGCTCGCGAAAACCATAAGCTCCGGGAGCGACATCACCATCCTGACTGTGAAATCGCAGGGATGGAAGGAATTCGATAAAAAAGCGGGATTGAAAATCTACAGATCTGGCGAAGAAAACCGGCGGCTTTCGTCCGTCTTGTTGCTTCACAAAAAAGCGGCAAAAATAATCTCGGAGACCGGGTTCAGCCACATCATCGCCTCCGGCTGGGAAACTGCGGGCGTGACAGCGATGAACATCTCAAAGAAAACAAAAATCCCGTTTTCATTGATCATTTTCGAGGAACATCTTAAAAAATATCTCACCAAAGGCATTATGATCCGTCGGTTGAAGGCCGTTCTGGACAAGGCTGACTTTATCTTCTGTCTCTCCGAGCGTACATCAGCGCTGCTTATGCGTCTTAAGATCAAGCCCGACAAGATCAGGATAATATATGCCGGCAGCAATCCACCTGAAAGAGCAGACATCAGCAACGACGACATACGCCGTTTTCGCGGCAGCTTGTCACTTGGAGCGAAAGATAAGCTGATCATTTCATCCGGCAGGCTTGAAAGAAAAAATGCCTTCGACATCCTGATTTGGAGCGTGTATCTTCTACGGCAACGCGTGAAAAACTTCAAGCTGCTTATAATCGGGAGCGGGCCGGAGGAAAAAAGACTGAATCAGATAATGACGGATATGCACGTCGAGAGCTACGGAGCAATCCTGCCGATGCCGCAGAAAATGGACGCATATCTCAAAGCCTGCGATATTTATGTCCAACTCGGAAGGGCTCAGAAGGAAGCGCATTCTGCGGAGATTGGAACGAGAATCCTTGAAGCCGGGTATTACGGGAAGCCGGTTATCGCCGCGGCAAGTTGCGAACTTAGCGGGACGCTGATTTCCGAGACAGGTTTCATTGTGCCGCCGCTTCAACCAGTGGAAACCGCCACCGCAATCGAAAAGCTTCTCTCTTCACCGCCAACATTAAAAAATATGAGCACGGCTGCCGAAAAAAGGGCGCGCAATAACTTCATGTGGGAAAACGTATCGGAAACGATCCTCCGGGCGCTGAACCAAGAAAATCCCCGTGGTTAAAAGGCTTTCCTCCTCTTCATTCCGATCCCGTATAGAAACTTCATAATAAGCAGGATTGAAATCAAATTTAAAATACTTGACAATCGTCATATGAGAGTATAAATTGGAAAACAGGTTATCTATCGGGCATCTATCAAGGGGGTGTGGAAAAGCGCATCCTGGTTTTAGGGGGACGCAACCCTTTGAAAATATTGAGCCCGCATAGAGTGATGCCGTTAGGCAGTATTATAGCGATACGCTTGAATTCGGCACCGGAAAAACCAAATTTAATAATTATATGTGTTTTATGATTAAATATTAGCAACTCCGAAAATATTAAGAGGTGATTGAAATGGATAATACGTTGCAGAATAGAAGGCTGGTCAGGCCCAGGTTGAATGAGGCTAAGACCTCCTCCCAGGCGGCGAGAACAACAAGGAAAAAACAGGTTCCGCCGGAAAGAACGAACGCCGAGGCTTTTTACTATCTCAAGCAGATGAACAACAGAACTCCGATGAAGGTCATCTTGATGGATGGTGAGGTTCTTGAAGGGCATATCGAATGGTATGACAAGCACTGTTTGAAAATAAACAGAGAATCAGGCCCGAACCTTCTTGTGATGAAATCCTGTATAAAGTATATGTACAAGGCGAACGAAGAGGATGAGGATAAATTCAAATCGAAGTCGGACGCCTCGGATTCGCAGGCCGAAAACCTCGATGAAGCTGAGGAATTGGAGGGCGACTTCGCCGCCGATAATGACGGCGAACCGCTTTAAGACATTGCCTTCGAACCTGATATTTCCCACGCTGCTATTCCAGGGAAAAAATAATTGCCAGAGCAAAGCAAACCCCGAATAGTCATAACGACCGGGGACCCCGCCGGTATCGGCCCCGAAATAATTTTAAAAGGCCTGATACATTTCAAACCCGTGAATCCGGATTTTATTCCGATCGTTGTCGGACACGCAAAAACCTATATTTCGCCGGTTTATTCGGACTTTTTTACCTCTCTAAAAATTCCGATCTGCCGTTTCGATGAATCAGATTTGAGGAAAAATGATATGCCGGTTTTTATCGAGCCTACTGCCGATATAGAAAACATCAAACCGGGGGAAGGCTCAATTAAAAGCGGAGCTGCGGCCGGGGTTTATCTCGACACCGCGCTCGAGCTTATCAGAAATGGGACCGGCGACATCCTGCTGACATGCCCCATCAATAAAAAATATTTTCAGGATGCCGGCTATAATTACACGGGACACACAGACTATCTTAAAGACAGAACAGGTTCCACGGAAGCGTATATGATGTTCTGCGTGGAAAACATAAAGGTTCTTCTAGCTACTCATCACTTGCCGTTGAAAGAAGTACCCGCATTGATTAAAAAAGAATATATTCTTAAAATTTTAAGATTTATATATGAAAAAGGACCTTTTTACGGGCTTACAAATCCAAAGATCGCGGTAACCGGCCTCAATCCGCATTCGGGAGAAGATGGCATCCTCGGAAACGAGGATATCGCGGAAATACAGCCGGCAATAACATCTGCCAAAGAGTTTTTCCCGAATATTGAAGGACCCATGCCCGCTGATTCCGTGTTTCGCCCGGATGTGCGGAGACGGTTCGACCTGATACTGGCAATGTACCACGATCAGGGGCTAGTGGCGGTTAAATCCCTCGGCCCCTCCGTCAACACCACGATAGGTTTGCCGTTCATCCGGGTTTCACCGGATCATGGCACTGCCTATGAGATAGCAGGCAGGTTTGAAGCGGACCCCTCCAGCTTTATAAAAGCCGTTGAAACAGGGTTGGACTTATATTATAACAGCAAATCTACAGGCCGGATTCGGAAATAAATTATAGGAGCACCGAGAAAGAATGGCTTTGGATAAAGATCGCTGCGATGTCTGCGCCCAAAAAGTGGATTTTTATGATCTTAAAAAATGCCCGATTTGTCATAAGCATTTTTGCGAGGAATGCGCATATCTGACGAGCGGAATTCGATTCTGCAGCAAGTTTTGTTCGGAATTTTTCTTTCACGGCGACGGCGAGAAGGAAGAAATCTAAGTTTTCTTAAAAATCTTACTCTGTCTGAAAGTCTTCGAATAAATCAGCCAGATCCCAACAATTATCAGCATTGCAGGGACCGCAATCTCGCCTTCGAGCCTGATAATATCTGTGATCATAATGACGATGCTGCTGAATGCGAAGATCGCGGATATCCAAAGAGACCATTTTTGAGGTTTCTTGTTCTTGGTTATTATCCATATGAGTAAAAACATGGCCGCAAAACCGGTTGTCCAGAAGAAACCCATCCACTTTTCGGGAAAAAATCTGATTACGGAATCGTTGAATACATTAAAACCGCTCATCATTAAAACGAAGCTTGGAATTAGCGGCCACCAGAGTTTCGTATTTTGTATGTAATAAACAAGAAAGGCGAATCCGAGAAACCAGAGAAAAAGAACTGAAAGAAAATTCTCACTTTGACTTGATGTATTCGCAAGGCCGATGAGGAAAAACAACCCTGAGAGGAAAAGAAATATTCGGGATTTAGCCGGTTTAACGAATGAAACATAAAAAAATGCGTAGGCAATACTCCAGATAGCGGCGGAACCCTGGATCCGTAGCGGCGCTTCCGGCGACAATAAATAGATAACTATCAGGATTATCGTCAAAACACATAAAGCAATCAGCCAGGGGATATCATTTCGGATTGTATAGGCCAGCGCAGAGACAGCCGCTATCTGAAAGAGAATAAAAAGCACAAAAATCTTCTCAACGCCAATGGGGACAAGATGCTCCGAAAGGGTCAAAGCAAGGAGAAGGAAAATCTGGCCGAGTAAAAAGAACTTGAAAAACGCTTTGTTCTGAAAGAATTTTAAATGAAACCATACTCCCGCCGCGAAAAATGCCGCTGAAATAATCCCGGCGACATCCAGATTGATATCGAGCAGCTTTCGAAACAGCAGCATCAAGCCGACCAAAACGAATAGAAAACCGAAGATAATTTCCTTTTTGACAAGAAAAACCAGAGGTTTCAGAATATCAGACTCGCTGATGTTCCCGCTGTCCGGTTTACTATTTTTAACTGTTTTATTCATCTTCAAGTTCCGTTTATTATATAAACGAATCTACAGTCGTATTGTTCTCTCAAGGTTTGCTTATCTCGAAAACCGCCCGGATAATCTCACTTCCATTCAAGTCGTTTAAAACAACAATCGCCTCTTTTATATCGGTCGGTTTCGCCGATATGCGCATCTCTATAATCATCTCCTTCCGGTACTGTATCCTGAATAAAATGCCTCCCTTGCCGATAACAGCTTCCCCGTTTTCGACCGGCACTATGGGATACGTGAAAAGGTTCTCCCCAACTTTTACTATCACGACCGCTTTCCCTTCGAGCTGAACGTTTCCCTCGTTAAGATTAGCGATCCAATACCTGACGCGAAAAAGCCGAGCTGCTTCATTATAGTTGCCGCGAAATCCGGAGATTTCCGCCTTCATTCCCAGAGCTTGTTCCGATGAAACGCCCTCGCGTTCGCCTGCCGAATCCAAAGGATTTTGAGGTTTTTCCTTTATAGTCAGATCCGATGGTTCGTTCCCGGCCGTTCCCGATGAGGTTTCACCAGCTGTATCCTCATTAACTTTGTCAGCAGATATGCCGGTTTCTTCCCTTGAAAAAATTGGCAACGTCTTTTCGGGTTTTATTCCGGAGTCTTCGGGATCCGGCGATTTCAAATCCTCGGTTGAATTATTGCCATAATGACTTATGTTTCTGATCATCTTTCTCAGGCGGTTGACTTCATTTGCAGCAAGGGAGTATTTATCCGTAACGGAAGATTTCTCTTTCGAGATTATCATCAATGTCGTCAGAAGAAACAGGATCGTGAACAAAAGAAAACCTATGATTCCGTATAAAGCAATCATATGTTTCTCGGTTATTTGCTTCGTGGTCGGTTTTTGAGTGCCTTTAAACAGAACAACTCTTATCGGACCCGTTGTTTCTGTGGTTTTTTTCTTCTTTTCCATTGAAAATGAACCTCTTTTTAACCTTAAATTAATTCCATTCAAGTGTCAAGAAAACCGGGATCAATCCCAGATTCTTACGTAAGGGAAAGATAGGTCCTTGTGTTGGAGATTTTTGTATGTGAAAGGTGATTTGGTTGATTTTTTTATGGTTTACGGTGGGGAATCTGATCAAGTTGAAGGGTTATCTAAGGG